>JAEEGK010004950.1_pt1 | contig 32365 bp, 35 predicted proteins | sample 8958771 | NCBI WGS metagenome assembly JAEEGK01 (sample SAMN16246547, study PRJNA631951) | gut metagenome | biome: gut microbiome; feature: rumen; material: SC-attached | host: Bos | place: Iran: Karaj | collected 2018-10
TTATAGGAGAAAAACGCAAAGAAACAGATTCTTTTTGCTCTTTTCATGATATTGAAAAGCAAGATTTAATTAGTGAACATTTGTTCCGCCTGCGCCATGAAGTATGGTATTTATGCAAGATGAAGGTGCCCAAACATTCGCCGTTATTGTCCGGGCACGGTGGCAATAGTGGCATGATTCACAAAACCTGAGTGCTTTATGCAGCAAAGGGATTTTTTCTTTTCCCGTCCCTTGTGCCGAAAGTGGTGTATTGAACCGCAGGGAAAGAAAAGGGGCTGCCACCTTTTTATGGCAGCAAAAACAAATAATAAAAAGAAATAAGATGAAAATAATAAATAAAATAGCCATAATGGCAATAGTAATAATGACAACTGCAACAATAGTTTTTGTTGCCTGCAAAAAAGAAGAAGAAAATGTGTTGCAACACAAAAATAATATGTATAACAATAATATTGAAAATATTGGCATTATACATAATAATGCTTTAGCATACTTATATGAAGAATGCTTTAATAATGTTAGTAATTTACGAAACACTTCTTTCAATACATGTAATTTGTTTATTAAAAATTGCTTGCAAACTTACTTAAATGAATATTATAATATTGATTTACAAATGAGTGGACAAGTTTTAAATGAAATGAATGAAAACGAGTATGCTGAAGAAATTACATTATCCGATTTTACAAGTGGTGTAGATGATGAAATATATTTAACTGCACTTACTTCTATTTACAATGTATTTGAAGGGAGTATTGCTTCATATGAAGAACTTGATTTGTTGCTAACCGATATAGAACAAAGTGTAGTTGATACATTATGTTATGAAAATGTCCGTATGGCATGTGATATCTGCCGATACTCTTACCTTTACTGGAAAGAAAATTATATAGACTGGTGTAACCTATTATCTAATCCAGATAACGATTCTTTATGCTATACAACAGGAGGTTGGACAGCATTTAAAAAAATTATAAAAGGCGATGTGCAAGGAGCACTAACTGGAGCTGGAATAGGTACATCATTTGCAGGTATTGGGGCAGTAGCAGGAGCTTTAATAGGTGCTCCATTCGGTTCGGGTTTGGCAGGTATTGATATTGCATTAGACTCAGCTGCTGCAAGAGCAGATAGACAAGCAGAACTAAATAATTAAAATTTGTATTTATATAGTATGAAACTGAAAATTGTAGAATCCGCAAAAAAGGGTGGTGGTATAAAAAAACTAATTATAACCGTGATTATTGGTTTTTTGTTTTTTGTTTTATGTGATTATTTCTTTATTTTTCCGGAACACCCTATCTGGCGATGTATTTTAAAAGGCATCGTATTTCTGATATATTTTTTTATTGTTGCTGAATTATATCTCAGAGCAAAAGAAAAAAAATCTACTAAATAAGTACAAGCAAACAGGTAAATCACACAAGAGCAACTTTTGTTGCTCTTTTACCGTTTTTGGGAAAAGTTTTCTTAACAAATATTTCCAAATGGTGCGTTATGTAAGAAAGAAATTTCAGCAAAATTGGCATTAATTATAACGGAAACATATTATTTTTAGTTTATAAAAAAAATTCCCCATTTTTACCTTTCGTATTATTTTTTTTCGTATCTTTGTAGAAAATTTAGTTTTCTATGTTTTTAGTAGGATTATTAGAAGAAAAACGGTAAAAAAAAATTATTAACAAAAAAATTTAAGAATATGAAAAAGTTATTATTCGCTGCATGTGCAGCATTAGTTATGACAGGAATGTTATTTGTTTCCTGCAAGAAAGAGAAAGTTGAAATTGAAAAAGTCAGTACTTGTGTAGATAAAATAAGAAAAGAACCACCGGAGATACACTGGGAATGGCGTGTGTTTTTAGTCCCTGAAGAAAACGGGAGATGTTATGCTTACCATAAATGTATAGCAAACGCCACTATATATAGAAATGAGTGTGACCCTAACAGTTCATTTACTCCTGGAAATCAAATAATGCCGTTATATGATGAACATGGCAACCACATTTGGTTTCGTTGTGATTATTTAGAAAATTATATTACTATATCAGATGATGGGCAAGATACATCCTTGAATGGAGACGGATTTGAATTGATAAGAGCCGCCATGGAACAATTATATGAAGACGGAGGGTTGCTAATTCCTATAAACGAATATATAAGTTCACATATTAATTAATAAAATATTTATAGTTATGCGAAAAATTACTTTGATTATCCTTTTACTTATCTATTTGACATTCAATGCTTGTGTCGGGAATAAAAAAGTGACCATGCAAACTACTTATTCTATGTTAATGATAGATACTGCTCATAAGTTTCCATTGTGGACAATAATAGAAGATGACAACAGAATTCGTTCATTGATAGTGTTATCAGAAAAGGATTCTTCTATTTATGTGCTGGTAGAAAAAGATAGTGTATTTGAACCCATACGGTCTTTTGTTTTGGATGATAATACCAAAAAGTATTTGTTTGCTGAAGAAATGGATAAAGCGGGTAAATCATCATATTTTAATATGATGGATTCCAACACTCTACTTATTACAGCTAATGCGCAAGTATTTTCTGTATATGACATTCAAACAGGAAAAATGCTTCATCAACAAATTATGCAAAATGATGATAGTGTGTTTATTTCTGAATTGCCGTGCAATGTAAAAGCAGGTTTGTTTTATGATAATAATTGTGGTCAACTAATTTTTCATCCACTTATAACAAGAGATATTTTATTGCCAGATTATCCTATGTTGGCAGGTAAAAATATTTATACGGGAGAAAATCAGTTGTATGCTATGCGTATGCCTAAAGTGAAAGAATTTACAGGTAGATATTCTAATTTAGAATACGATATGTTATATTGTTATGCCGAAGGTAATTATGTGGCTGCATGGAGTAATTCTCAAGTAATATTTTCTTTTAATCCAAGTACGCAAAAAATAGATTCTTTTTATGTTAAAAGTAAGCATTATACGCCTTATCCTAAGCAATATGACAACCTGCCACCATTAGATTCTCGTAATTCCTTAGAATTGATGCAGTTTAAAATTCATTCCATGTATTATGATTATTATAATACAGCTCTTGTATACGATAAATATCGAAAAGTATTTTATAGATATTTTTCTCCAGCACAGAAAGAAAAATCTAAAGATGGTTTGAAAAATGATATTACCACAAAATTGGCAGGTGTAACAATTTTTGATAAAAATTTTAATTACATAGGTGATTATTTGTCAGAAAATCAGTTTTTTCTATATACGGCAAATAGTGTAGTTACTTCAAAAGGCATCTGTAGGTTGGTAAAGAAATTTGAAAACGAACAATTTGTTGGATATGAAGTTGTTACCATTAAATTTAACTATTAAATTATTCTTGATAGGATTATTGCTCTTTTCCTGTGGTGGAATATCACAAGGTCAATTGTCAACTAATGCCGATATGAGATTATTACAGCGCTATGTAAATGATAACTTTAACAAAGCAATAACATTTGAGGATTATGTAGTATTTACATGTTTTGAAAAATTTCTATGTGAAAACTGTTATCGTATTCCAATGGATAGTATCTACAGGCAAGTGTGTAATAAATATTTTAGCCATGCCATTTATGTGGTAATAGATACTCCGAAAACTAAAACACGCTTACAGCAATATGCATATCCGAACATATATTTTCTATACGATAAACATCATCAGATGACAAAATATGGTATTTTGCAAGTTGTTCCACAAGTGATGGTATTTGAAAATAAAAAAATAAAATACACCGAATTGTATAATAGGAAATAACAACAACTATTAAGTCCAAAAAATTGTATCTTTGTGCAGTAATTTAAAGTAATAGAAAATGTCTCAAAAATACTTTAGAAAATTTGGCAATTTATCCCTATAGTGTAGGGTTAGTGCTATAGGGATAAAAAAGGTGATTACCTTGGATAGTCTCCACACAAACGACTATCCTTGATTCTCACCCACAAAACAATAATGAAAATTCATTTACTTTGTCTTTGTTAATTCACAAAGCCCAGAAACGTTACAAAAGTATTAAAAAATTTTGTAATATGAGAAAATTAAGTAAATAATATTAATAAAAAAACAAAAGAAATGAAAAAGTTATTATTCGCTGCAGGTGCTCTAATAACTGGAATATCCGCTTCAGCAGGTTCTGCTGCAACTGAATTAGTACAAAAACTTTAAATTTTAATTAATCATGGCAAAAGAATTAACCAAAATTCAAAAATTTGTTTTAAACCATAGGTATATTTGTTACACAATCACTGATATTTTCATGGGTGTAACTACGTTTATCATAGACCGACTCCTTATGCAAGGCAGTTTGAGTAATATAAATGCAAGTGATATTATTAAACTCCTTACGTTTTTGTGGTCTTTCTTTTTCGTAACATTTTATCTTTACGACATGGTGGAGAAAAATCTTCGCAAATATATGCAAGAAGAATAAATTGTTCTCCATGTAAAACTTATAAATTATTAAAATATGGGCAACTTAAAAGCAAGTTGCCCATTTTTACCTTTCGTATTATTTTTTTTTCGTATATTTGCCGAAAATTTATAAATAATGCTTTTAATTGGATTGTTATCGGTTGTTTTTGTTGGCTTGGTGGTGCTGGGCTTGCTCCGCATTGCATAAGATAGTAAAAGTAAAAGAATTTTACACTATTGAAAAGAAATAACTGAATAAACATAAAACAACTCATAGGAATTGTAATAATTAAATATTAAAAAGGGCACTTTTTAGGTGTCTTTTTTGTGAAAAAAGAGAAAATGCAAAAATTTTTTTCCATTTTGTTCCTTTTGTATTATTTTTTTTTGTATATTTGCCGAAAATTTATAAACAATGCTTTTAATTGGATTCTTATCGGTTGTTTTTGTTGGCTTGGTGGTGCTGGGCTCGCTCCGCATTCGCTCCGCATTCGCTCCGCATTCGCTCCGCATTCGCTCCGCTAAACAAAAAATCATTCTTCCGTTATTCCCATTTATGCTCATACACTCCACCAACCGATTATGTAATATCCAATCAAAAATATACTTATGAAAAAATAGCTTTCTTCTGTCCCCTGCAAGGGGGGCGAACAAACATTTTTAATACACGGAAAAACCAAGAAGAAAACGACAAAAAAATTATTATTAACATAAAATATTAAAGAGATGAAATCAAATAAAACAATAGCCATAATGGCATTAGTTATAGCAGGAATGTTATTTGTATCCTGCAAGAAAGAAGAGAGAAGTCTTCACAATAAAATGATTCAGATAGAAAAGCAGCAAAAAAATTTGTTAGATGAAGGTAGTTATCCATTTGTTCTTTCAGAAGAAAATTTACCATTTCAGTATGCTGTATATGGTGATGATGAACTAATTTTTTTTGAAGGTATTCATTCTATAATTTCAGAAACAACATTAGGATATTGCATAGCTACAATATTAGAAGATGGAATGTGTGGTTATGGTTATGTTGATATAACAAGTGCATATTATGATTCAACACTTATATCAATTGATATTATAGATATTGATAGTATGGATGAAGAGTTGATATATGGAATTAATCACATAAGGACAAATAATAAAAATAGATTTGATAGGTGGGTTAAAAGAAAGATGGGTCGACGTACTGAAATTAATATGTGGAAGGAAGGTGATTATTATTGTGCATGTGTAATGAGATATTAAATTAATTATTAATGTATTATGAATAAACAAATTGTGATAATAGCACTTATGTTGCTTTGTGTAAAAGTAGATGCTCAAAAGAATAAAGTTCCGGAAAAACCGTTTTATTTAATTGGAAATTCTGATGTCTATTATACCGATAGTTCTGTAATAAATGGACAAACGGTTTATACCGACAGTTTGGTATGGGAAAAGAAAGTAATTTATACGGATAGCATAGTAGATGAAAATGCTTTGGTAATTTATACCGACAGTAATATCTGCAAGGAACTCAAAAACTATCATATTCAACTGCACAACGATCCGCTGTTTACGGCTGCCATTTACAAAAATAGTTACGACTATCACAACCTGATGCAATTAACAATTATAAAGTTGTTGCAAGAGCAATCAAACAAGGTCCCTGTTGAAAAAGGTATGTATTTTGTTTTTTCTTCAGACAAAAAGTATGTGAAATATGCATCTGTAAGATATTCTGATACAGATAAATATAAAAATTATTTACCTATCACTGAAAATAAAAATTCTTCTTATACTTTTTTTATGTCCAATATGAAACATGCTTGCAATTGGGTGGCAACAGAAATGGAAAAAGGAAATATTGTAAGTATTGGAAGAAAAAACAAACACCAGTATATCTGTAAATCATTTGAAAATAGTCTAAAATAATTCTAAAATAATATAAATAATTAAAAATATGAAGAAAATAGTTTACTTATTAGGTATGGTCATTGTTATTGGATTTACTGCATGTGAAAAGAGTGTAGTTGAATTATGTGATAAAGAATCATTGACACTAAAAAATCAACAGAAAAATTTGGGAGATGATACTTATCCGTTTATATTAGAAGAAGGAGACCTTCCGTTTAGATATGCTGTGTATGAAAGTGATATTAATGTTGTATTTAATTATGTAATGAATGTACTATCAACTGAAAACGGCTTGGGTTATTGTGAAATTTCTTATTTAATTGAAGATTCCATTATTTGTTATGGATATGTATCAGAAATAGATGTTTTTTATGAACCTATATTTGAAGGAGAAGGAAGTGTGGTTACTGGATGGATAATTAGAGATACAACTACATCAGATAGTATTGATGTTATCATGGAATGGGCACATCAACAAATAAATAGAGGTTTGGTAGTATCTGTTTCTTATGATGAGCGTAGAAATGAATATTTCGCAATTGCTAAGCAATGGCAAGATGATTAAATGTTTGAAAGTGACTTTAAAGGTCACTTTTTTCTATCTAATTGTTGTGCGTAAAGTTTTAATTTTTAATGGCTTTTTCTTTAATTCAGCGGACGTTTCCATGACTGATGCCAAAATTTTTCCCCCATTTTTACCTCTCGTATTATTTTTTTTTGTTTATTTGCAAAATGAAAAATTCAATATCATGAAAAGAAAAATTAAAAAGGAATTAGCACAAGTTTTTCAATGGATATGGCGGAGTTCAGGTCTTCCGTTCAGTATTGTATTTATAGGAGAAAAACGCAAAGAAACAGATTCTTTTTGCTCTTTTCATGATATTGAAAAGCAAAATTTAATTAGTGAACATTTGTTCCGCCTGCGCCATGCAGTATGGTATTTGTGCAAGATAAAGGTGCCCAAACATTCACCGTTATTGTCTGGGCACGGTGGCAATAGCGGCATGATTCCCAAAACCTGAGTGCTTTATGCAGCAAAGGGATTTTTTTCTTTTCCATTCCTTGTGCCAAAAGCGGTTTATTAACTGCATGTGAAAGAAAAAGGAGGCTGCCACCTTTTCATGGCAGCGAAAAGATAACATAAAAAAATAATTGAGATATGAAAAAAATTTTTTTAGCTGCTGTAGCAGCATTCGTAGTTGCAGGCTTGGTTTTTGTTGCCTGCAAAAAAGAAAGTAAAACTCATAATGAAACACCTACAAAACTAACTTCGCATTCCACAGGTAATAATCAGCCGTGTTGTTCCATAACTTGTGAAAAAGGAAGCTGTTACTCATACGCAGACGTATGTCATTGTGCGTGTACATTTTTAAACAAACCGGATTGTCATGGTAGTAGTAGTAATGTAGCAGCTATGTCTGATAATCTTTTTGACGGAAGGGAACATATCATTTTAAATGAAAATTTTCTGACAGAAATTGCAAATGACCAAGAAGTGCTTTATTCTCTTAACAAAACCTATGCAACTGAAGTAGCCGACAAACTGGATGATTTTGTTACTTTAATCAACACTTACGGTTACCATTTGAATACCAAACAAGCTTTGTTAGACTACTATGCAATTATTGATTACATCAATGCAAGAGAATCCCTTTTTACCATAGAAGAATTACAACTATTTTAGCATTCCAATCATTACCAAATAAAAAAAATGTGCATTCGCAATGCAGCAAATCTAAAGGCGCAGAATACTGCACCTTTTTTAATAGGAAATAATTTGCTACAATAGGACAGCATTTTAAATTCACATAAATAATGCGTCATTTTTTTTCATTCTTTTCACGACATGCGGTATCAAAATACGGCAGAGAATATGTGAAAAAAAAATATTACCTTTGCATTTTCAAACAAAAACTTTAATTGTACACTACAATGGACACGAAAGTAAGAGTAAGATTTGCCCCCAGTCCGACAGGAGCCTTGCACATCGGCGGTGTAAGAACGGCATTATACAATTATTTATTTGCCCGCCAGCACAACGGCCAATTGATATTAAGAATAGAAGACACCGATTCCACCCGTTTTGTTCCGGGAGCGGAAGAATATATTATAGAATCGTTCCAATGGTTGGGCATAGCATTTGACGAAGGCGTTCACATTCCCGACAACAAAGGCATCTCCTACCGCCAGTCGGAAAGGAAACCCATCTACAGGCAATATGCCGACCAACTCTTAAAAGACGGTCATGCCTACATTGCATTTGACACGCCGGCAGAAATAGAAGAAAAACGCCATACCCTGCCCAACTTTCAATACGACAGCTCCACCCGTATGGACATGTGCAACAGTCTTACCCTCTCCCCAGAAGAGGTCAGCAGCCGTATAGCACGTGGAGACCAATATGTTATACGCATAAAAATAGAACCGCACCACGATATAGTGGTACACGATATGATATGCGGGGACGTATGCATCAATTCCTCTGTTTTGGACGACAAGGTGCTATGGAAGTCGGCAGACGGTCTTCCCACCTATCATTTAGCCAATATCGTGGACGACCATTTAATGGAGATATCCCATGTTATCAGGGGTTCGGAATGGCTGCCGTCGGCACCGCTGCATGTATTGCTGTATCAATATTTAGGCTGGGAAAGTTCCATGCCGCAATTTGCCCACCTGCCGCTGATACTCAAACCCGACGGCAACGGCAAACTCAGCAAACGAGACGGAGACCGCTTGGGATTTCCTGTTTTCCCCTTGCAATGGACCGACCCCAAAACGGGAGACACAGCCATAGGATATCGTGAACAAGGATATCTGCCGCAAGCCGTTATCAACTTTTTGGCACTCTTGGGCTGGAATCCGGGCACCGAGCAGGAAATATTCTCTTTAGACGAATTGGTACAGGCATTCTCGCTGGAACGCGTAAGCAAATCCGGAGCAAAATTCGATTTTGAAAAGGCAAAATGGTTCAATCATAAATATTTACAGGCAATGCCATTAGAAACCGTTAGTGACGAATTTGCCAAAATACTTCGGAGTAAAAATATAGAAGCCCCGCGGGAATACATACAAAAAGTGGTTGCCTTGATGCGGGAAAGAGTGAATTTTGTCAACGAATTGTGGGAGCAATGTGCTTTCTTTTTCTTAGCACCTACCGAATACGACCCGCAAGCGGTGAAAAAACGCTGGAAACCGAATACAGAACAACATCTGCAGGCAATTGCCGGCATCCTCAGCAATATACAACCCTTTGACAAACAAAAAGCCCACGACCTTACCATGCAATACATTGCCGACAAGGAATTGAACACCGGTCAAATTATGAATTCGCTGCGACTTTCCCTGGTAGGTCAGACCAAAGGTCCCGATTTGTTTGAAATTATCGATATGTTAGGCGTGCAGGAGACTGTTCAACGCATACAAAGAGCTATTGACAACATACATGTAGAGGAATAAAAGCGGTGGAGAATACCGCTTTTTTTTGTTAAAAAAATATCTGCTGATTTTGGAGAGCATTCAACGAAAAAATGTTATCTTTGCAAAAAAAATAAGAAATGGCAAAACAATCAGTTTCAATACCAAGAGGAACGCGTGATTTTCTTCCGTCAGAAATGACAAAAAGAAATTACATCTTCAACATCATCAAATCTACTTTCGAGCAATTCGGATTCTCCCCTATTGAAACCCCTTCCATGGAAAATCTTTCCACTTTGCTGGGCAAATACGGAGAAGAAGGTGACAGACTTATTTTCAAAATTCTCAATTCAGGAGACTTTACACAAGATGTGGATTTTTCTGCCAACCCGAACAAAATTGCCTCACAAATATGCGAAAAAGGTTTGCGATACGATTTGACAGTTCCTTTTGCCCGTTTTGTAGTGCAACACAAAGAAGAACTCACCTTCCCTTTCAAACGCTATCAAGTGCAGCCGGTTTGGCGTGCCGACCGTCCGCAAAAAGGCAGATATCGTGAATTTTACCAATGCGATGCCGATGTCATAGGCAGCAATTCCTTACTCAACGAAGTGGAATTGGTGTTGATGATAGACAGCGTTTTCAAAAAACTCAATATAGACGTAACTATTCTCATCAACAATAGAAAAATTCTCAGCGGAATAGCAGAATATATCGGCTATCAGGACAAAATTACCGACATCACCATTGCCATGGACAAAATGGACAAAATCGGTTTAGACAAGGTGAATGAAGAATTGCTCCAGCGTGGCATCGACCAACAAGCCGTCAACAAACTACAACCGATTATTATGCTGACAGGCAACAATCAACAAAAATTGGAAGCATTGGAAAAAATGCTTGCCGACAGTGAAATCGGCATGAAAGGTATTGCCGAAGCAAAAGAAATCTTGTCCTATTTTGACACAGAAAATATAGCCATAAAAAACACCATTGAATTAGACCTCACTTTGGCAAGAGGTCTCAACTACTACACCGGCACCATTTTTGAAGTAAAATCGAATCAAGTACAAATCGGCAGCATCACCGGAGGCGGCAGATACGACAATCTAACGGGCATTTTCGGTTTAGACAATATGTCCGGTGTGGGTATCAGTTTTGGCATTGAAAGAATTTATGATGTTTGGAACGAACTCAACAAAGACAATCAACAACAAATAAGCATCGGCACCAAAGCATTGTTTATCAATTTCGGCCCCAAAGAAGCTGTTTATAGTTTAAAGGCTGTCAATTACTTGCGAGATGCGGGAATGCCTGTTGAAATCTATCCGGAAGCCGCTAAAATCGGCAAGCAGATGAAATATGCCACCGACAAACATATTCCATTTGTAGTGTTGGCAGGTGAAGACGAAATACAACAAGAAAAATTCATGGTAAAAGATATGGACGCCCATGAACAAAAACTGATGACATTAGAAGAAATGAAAATTTTAATTGAAAATAAATAAAAAAAATGGAAGTATATAAAATATTAAGCAAACCTTTGACATTCAAAGATGTACATTACATTCTTTCTGAATCTCCGAAATTAGAATTATCCAAAGAAGCTGTTGCAAACATCAAAAAATGCAGAGAATATTTGGACAACAAAGTAAAAAACAACCCTACTCCTATCTATGGAGTTACCACCGGTTTCGGCTCATTGTGCAATACCAGTGTCGGTGAAGAAGATTTGGGCAAATTGCAGGAAAATTTAATGAAAAGTCACGCCTGCGGCATTGGCGAAGAAGTGCCTCAAGAAATAGTACGCCTGATGCTATTGTTGAAAATACAGTCGCTTTCCTATGGACATTCCGGCGTACAATTAGAAACCGTACAACGTTTGATAGACTTATTCAACAATAATGTATATCCTATTGTCTATCAACAAGGTTCTTTGGGAGCTTCCGGCGATTTGGCACCATTGGCACACCTTTGTCTGCCATTGATCGATTTAGGAGAAGTTTACTACAAAGGCGAACGCTATACCGGCAAGGAAATTAATAAGAAATTGCATTTCAAACCCATCAAACTTAAATCCAAAGAAGGATTGGCATTGTTGAACGGCACACAATTCATGTCTGCCTATGGCACCTATTTGGTGATGAAAGCACAAAAATTGGCAGTTTTGTCCGACTTTATAGGAGCCATTTCATTAGACGCCTTCAATGGCAGAATTGAACCCTTCTACGAACAAGTGCACATGGTACGTGCTCACGAAGGACAACTTGCCACTGCCCAGAATATCATGCAATTTTTAGACGGTTCTGAAATTATCAAACAAGAAAAGAAACACGTACAAGACCCTTATTCTTTCCGTTGTATGCCGCAAGTTCATGGTGCCAGCAAAGATGCCATCAACTATGTACAAGATGTTTTTGAAACCGAAATCAATTCCGTTACCGACAATCCGACTGTTTTCCCTGACGAAGACATGGTGATTTCCGCCGGCAATTTTCACGGACAGCCATTGGCTATCAGCTTGGATTTCTTGAGTATCGCCATGGCAGAATTGGGAAATATCTCCGAAAGACGTATCTATCAACTCATAGACGGCAAACACGATTTGCCGCCGTTTTTGGTTGCCAAACCCGGCTTAAATTCCGGTTTTATGATTCCACAATACACAGCCGCTTCTATTGTCAACTTGAATAAATCGTTGACAATGCCATGCTCCACCGACAGCGTTCCTTCCTCTCAAGGACAAGAAGACCATGTCAGCATGGGGGCCAACGCTGCAACAAAATGCTATAGAGTGATTGACAACGTGGAGAAAATTTTCGGCATAGAACTTTTCAACGCTGCACAAGCATTGGAATTCAGACGTCCTTTAAAATCCTCCCCGTTGATAGAACAAGTTGTCAGCCAATATAAAGAAGTAGTTCCGTTTATTGAAAACGACAGCGTAATGTACGATAAAATTCAATATAGTGTTGAATTTATCAAGGAACTGGAAAATTGGTTTGAATTTGAATAAAAATTCCAAACACTCGGATATGACTATATCCGAGTGTTTTTTTTCAATAGCAATATATTATTTTCATGAAAAAAAACAGCATCGTACTGCTCTTGATGATGTTAGCTTGTGCATGTTTATATGGACAAGAACCCGACACACTAGAAGTGCTTGTTGAAAATATCGGCATGTACCACAGGCACATCTACTCATATTACGGGGAAAAAATTCCCAACCCGGATCAATTATTTGCCGATACGCCGGCAGAATATTCATGGCAAAAAGGTATTAAACAGCAAAAAACCGGAACTGCCTTATTGATTTCTGCAGGAGCACTCACTGCCTGCGGAATAATAGTTTATGGTGTAGCCATAAGTGGATTGGACACAGAAACAGGCTTTGCCGGATTAGGAATAATGGGAGCTTCTCTTCCCTTTTACGCCGCAGGAGCGAGTTTGTATGCTATCGGCAAGAAAAACAAACAACAAGCAGTAAACACCTACAACCAATGGCGAGAAAACTTACAAGTCTACTTAGGAACTTCTCCTATGGGATTGCAATGTGTGGTAAGATTCTAAACAATTAAAAAATAGCCTGTTACAACAATCACTCAAATATTATTGTCCGATCAACTGACGGACTATTTGTAGTTTTTCCTGCAAAAGTGTTTGTGTGCGTGCTTCGGCAATAAATCGCAGATAGGGTTCGGTATTGGAAGGACGAATATTAAACCACCAGTCTTTAAATTCTATTCTATAACCGTCAAAATCAAAATATTCGGTATAAGTTTCTTTTTCACAGAAATAGTTTTTTATCTTTTCCATGGTTTCAGACTTATTGTCCACCACATAGTTAATTTCCCCCGAATTGGCATACTTGACTATTCCTGCCACCACTTGAGAAACGGTTTTCCCTTCTGATTTAAATTTTGCCAATATATTTAAAATGAGGATAGATGCCAACATTCCGCTATCCGAATAGAAGAAATCTCTAAAATAATAATGTCCTGCCAATTCTCCTCCAAACACACCGTCAATTTCTCTTAACTTAAGTGCTGCATAGGCTCGTCCAACACGCCAGATATTGATTGTTGCACCCATATTTTGCAGATATTCTTTCACCGATTTGGACGTTCTGATGTCAAAAAGCACATTGCCATATTCTTTTCTTTCTTCCAAAAAATAATGTCCCAACAATGCTATCATCAAATCGGGAGAAATAAAATCACCTTTTTCATCTACAAACATCACTCTGTCGGCATCTCCGTCGAATATAACGCCAATATCGGCATGTTGTTGTTTGACAGTTTGTTGCAATTGCACTATGTTTTTAGGTTCTAATGGATTAGGTTCGTGTCCGGGGAAACTGCCATCCATTGTTTTGTTAATATAATATGGTCGGCTGCCAAATATTTTGTCCACCAACAAATTCGCCATGCCGTTGGAACAATCCACAACCATATTCAAATTGTCAAAAGCCGGTCGATAGGATAATTGAAATTGAATGTATTCGTCCAAAAGCTGCAATTCTATGATTTTTCCTTTAACAGCCTTTGCTTCCACTTTGTCATGTTCCACTTTGTATTCCAAATCTTTCAAACCGGTATCATACCCGATTGGCATGGCATTTTTGCCGGAAATTTTCAAACCGTTATGATTTTTCGGATTATGCGATGCCGTAATCTGAACAGATGCCTCAAAACCATGCTTGGCAGTAGCATAATACACCATGGGAGTGGTGGCTAAACCAATATTATACACATCACAGCCAGCATCAATGATTCCTTGTGACAGGGTTTCAAAAATTTCATCTGAAGAAAGACGGATATCTCTGCCTACCAATATTTTATCTACATGTAGCAATTGTGGCAGAAAAAAGCCCATCTTATAAACACTTTCTTTATCAAAATCCACTCCGTATTCTCCACGAATATCGTATGCTTTAAATGCTTTCATAATTATCTTTTTATTCCTTTTATAAATCTATTTTTCCCATTCAAATCTTGTTTCAAAACAATAGATTGATAGCCATAATATTTCAATAAATCTATCATTTCTCCGCCGAAATTTTCATTGATTTCAAAAAACAATTGTCCTTTTGGCAAAAGATGGTCTTGTGCAAATTGCAAGATTTGTTCATAAAACAACAATGGTTTTTTATCTTCTACAAACAATGCCACATGAGGCTCATAGTCCAATACTCTCGGCGACATCTGCTCTTTTTCCATATTTAGCACATAAGGCGGATTGCTAACTATCAAACCGTATTTTTGTCTGCCACTCCACTTTGGCCATTGTAATATATCTTGACAAACAAAATCTACATGTACATGATTGTTTACGGCATTTTGTTTGGCTAATTGCAATGCAGAGGAAGAAATATCTATAGCAGACACTTGACTATCGGGATATTTTTTTGCCAAAGCAATGGCAATACAACCACTTCCTGTGCAAATATCCAATATGTAATTAGGATGTGTACGGCTATTTTCTTGCATCATCCAGTCAACTAATTGTTCGGTTTCTTGTCGTGGAATAAGAACATTTTCATTCACTGCAATTTTGCAATTCAAAAATTCGACTACCCCCACTATATATTGAATAGGATAATTGTTTTGCAGTTTTTTTATATCTTCTTGTAGCAAATCTTCAATATTTTTTGCTATTTCTTGAAAGGGATTCAAATTTACATACACTTGATTGCAACCGGTTCTATATTCAATTAACCAATTTACCACCGAATTTATCTCTTCTAAAGAAATAAAAGGCGTTAACTGTTGTTTTACATATAGCTGTAGTTGTTTTATATTCATATATTTACAATTTCAAAACAATTCTTTTACCGCTTTTGAAATCCATTTTTCAAAAGTACAAAAAAAAAACAAAAAATTCACCATATTTTTAATATTTCTATTTCAAAAAAAAATTGTATATTTGCACTTTAAATATTTTTTATCTAAAAAGCATTATTTTGCATACATGAAAAAGAATCTTTTAATGATAAGTATTTTATTAGTAATGTTGTATAGCAACAATGCTATGGCTCAGGTGACCTTGGAGACTCCTCCTGCCCTTACCGAAGTACTTAACAAACATATTCTTGTCAATGACAAAATGGACGGAAAATTGATAGGATTTTGTGTGCAAATTAGTTTTGAATCGGGTACAAATTCCAGAGAAAGGGCTGAAAAAACGCGTATGTTGTTTTTGTCAAAATATCCCAAAGTAAATGCGTATGTTACTTTTAAAGAACCAAATTTCAGAGTTCGTGTAGGATGTTTTCGCACAAGAGCCGAAGCAAGAGGCTTTAGAGAACAAATCTTAAGCGATTTTCCTCAAAGTTTTGTTGTTAAAGACGAAATAGACTACCCTAAACATGTAGAAAATTAATATAAGTAAAAATAAAATAACTAAAAATAATAATTAAAATATCAAATTTTGTATGAAGACAGTTAAACTCTTTGCAATGGTCATGATGTGTGCAGCCATCGTTTTTAGTGGTTGCGGACTTAAAAAGATGGTAAAAAAACAGAGTCAAGTTACCTACTCTGTCAATCCGGACCCAATGGAAGCTCATGGTGGCAAAATCACTATGGAAATTAAAGGTAACTATCCTAAAAAATATTTTAGCAAAAAAGCTAATTTAACTATTGTTCCTGAAGTAAAAGCAGAAAACGGAACTACTGTAAAACTAAATCCTATTTACTTAAAAGGTGAAAAAGCAACAGGTGAAGGAACTACAATTTCTTACAAAAATGGCGGAAGTTTCTCTTCTACTCAAACTGTTGACTATCAACCTGCCTTTGCAGTATGTACTTTGAATGGCAATGCCACTGCAACCCAAGGTTCAAAAGACGCCACTTTCGATGAAATTTATTTCGGAGAAGGAACTATCGCAACTTCAGAACGTTTGGCAACCAATCCGAAATTAGGTTACAAAAAGGACCTTACCGATGGTTCAAATTATGTTTTAAGTGATCATGAATACACCGGCCAAGTAATTTCTACCGCTACCGGTATGATTTACTACGAATTGAATAAAGATAATTTGGATTTGAATTTGGCACTCAACAAAAAAGACGAAAACAAACAAGCTCTCAACGGTTTGGCTGAATTCACCGGCAAATATCCTGAAATTGTCAGCGTTGACATTGTTGGTTGGGCATCTCCTGAAGGAGAATTGAATCGTAACCAAGAATTATCTTCTAATCGTTCAAAAACCGCTCAAAAATGGTTTGAAAACGAATATGACAAATATGTAAAGAAAGTTGCTAAAGAACAAAAAGTAAAAGCAGCTGATATCAAAAAAGATATCAAATACAATACAGATGACAAAGGTGAAGATTGGGACGGTTTCTTAGAAGCAGTTGCAGCATCTAACATTAAAGATAAAGATCAAATTTTGAACGTGATCCGCTCTCAAGCAGACCGCGACCAAAAACAACAACAAATCCGCAATATGATTGCTATCTACAACGAAATTGACGACATATTGCCGGGTTTGCGTCGTGCTATCATCAAAGTTAACTGCACAGATGCAAAAACTGATGCTCAAATCGCCAAATACGCTAGCGAAAATCCTGATTCTTTAACATTGAGCGAATTGTTATATTCCGCTTCATTGACTGAAGATTTGAACAAAAAAGCAGCTATCTACGAACAAGCTATCAAATTGTATCCTGATGACTATAGAGCATACAACGATTTGGCATGTGTAAAAGCTTCTCAAGGCGACTACGATGCAGCAAGAGAATTATTAGACAAAGCAAACTCTCTTTCTCCTAACAATGGTATCGTATTAAACAATATTGGTGTTCTTTGCTTAAGCCAAAAGAACTATGATGGTGCAAGAATTGCTTTTGCAGCTTCTGAAAAAGCAGGCTTCAACCAATCTTACAATATGGGTATCTTAGATATGAAAGAAGGTAACTACTCTTCTGCAGCATCTAAAATGAGCAACGCTAAATGCGACTACAATGTAGCTTTGAATCAAATTTTGAACAAAAATTATTCAGATGCTAAATCTACATTGAACTGCATCAGCAACAAAACTGCTGCCGACTACTACCTATTGGCAATAGTTGGTGCAAGAACAAACGATGCCAACGAAGTTTATACCAATTTGAAATCTGCTTGCAAAATGGATGCAAAATACAAAGTTGAAGCAAGCAAAGACGCTGAATTTAAGAAATTTAAAGACAACGCCGAATTTCAAAATGCTATTAAATAATTAAAAAACTATAATTAAACAATTAAACGACAGCCTTTTAGCTGTCGTTTAATTTATACAGACAGATGAATACAGTAATAGAACAAATTCTCAAACACAAAAGTATCAGGCACTATCAAAACAAGCCCATTGCTGAGGATATCTTAAATGATATTCTTACGGCAGCAAGTAGAGCCGCCACTACGGGCAATATGCAACTATATAGCATCATTGTCAATCAAGATGAAAAGATGAAACAAAAAATTGCTCCATTGCACTTCAACCAACCGGCTATCATAGAAGCTCCATTGATACTTACCTTCTGTGCAGATTTCAATCGCTTTATCAAATGGTGCAATGCAAGAGATGCCCGGCACGGATATGACAATATGCAATCGTTTATGTGGGCTGTGGTAGATACCTGTTTGGCAGCACAAAATGCATGTTTGGCAGCAGAAGCCCACGGATTGGGAACCTGCTATTTAGGCACCACCACCTACAATGCAAAAGAATTGGCGGAAGCCTATCTCCTGCCAAAATATGTGGTTCCTATTTGTTGTCTGACAATCGGCTATCCCGACGAAAATCCTGAATATGCCGACAGACTGCCTTTAGAAGGCATTATTCATCACGAAACCTACAAAGACTATTCCTCTGAAGATATTGACAATATCTATCACGAAAGAGAAAATAGTGAGTTGACAAAACGCTTGCTTGAAGAAAATCAGTTAGAAAATTTGGCAAAAATATTTACCGAAAGACGCTATACTAAAAAAGACAACGAATATTTTGCAGAACGATTGCTGACATTTTTGAAAGAGCAAGATTTTTTTAAATAACAAAAACGGCTAACTAAATGTTAGCCGTTTTTATTTAATGTAAGTCTGCACCTATAATCCGCAGGAACTCTTGTCGTGTATTATTCTGCTTTAGAAATGCTCCTGTAAAATCAGAAGTAGTGGTAACGGAATTTTGCTTCTGCACACCACGCATAGACATACACAAATGTTGTGTTTCAATCACTACTGCCACACCTATCGGATTCAATGTTTCTTGAATACAAGTCTTTATTTGTGTTGTCAATTGCTCTTGTACTTGCAAACGCCGTGCAAAAGCATCCACCACCCTTGGTATCTTACTTAAACCGACAATATAACCATTAGGAATATATCCGACATGTGCTTTACCAAAAAACGGCACCAAATGATGTTCACACAAAGAATAGATTTCTATATCTTTTACTATCACCATTTCTTTGTAATCTTGTTTAAACATCGCAGACCGCAATATCTCAGCAGGATCTTGATTATAACCTTGAGTAAAAAACTGCATAGCCTTTGCTACTCTTTCGGGCGTTTTCAACAAACCTTCACGATTAACATCTTCTCCCAACAACTTTAATATTTCCAAATAATGTTGTTGCAAGGCTCTTGTCTTTGCCTGATTATAAATATCTTCTCTATGATAACCATCTTCTATTTCGCACATAATCTATAAATTTACAAAAGGATTATTTTTCTTTTCAAAACCAATTTCCGTCATATCTCCATGCCCCGGCAACACTTGTGTATCATCGGGCAAAGTATATAATTTTGTTTGGATGGAATGTTCCAACTCTTCGTAATTGCCACCTATATCGGTTCTGCCAATACTTTGTTGAAACAAAACATCACCGGTGAATACGACCTTCTCACTTGGAATATAATAACTTACACTCCCCTTCGCATGACCGGGTGTAAAAAGCACCTGTATTTTTTCTCCTAACAAATCAATATATGGATTGTCAGTTAAAAAATCTGTTATTGCCGGCAATTCTTGTTTGGGAAAACCCATCAATATGGAATAATTGTTATAATCATTATACAAGGTTTCGCCGTCTTTGTGAACAAATAATTTTGAGGTTGGAAAGTCTTTTATCGCCATGGCCACACCTGCAATATGATCGGCATGAGCATGTGTTATCAAAATAGCTTTCAACTGCAGCTTTTCTTGTTGCAATTTATCTTTCATTCTTTGCCATTCAGGAGCACTGGTACATGCCGGATCTATAATGACGGCTTCATTTGCGGAATTTGTCAGCAAATAGGAATTCACCAAATAATGATTAAAAACAAATCTATATATTTTCATACTATTATTTTTGCATTGTTTGTTCCCACTTCCATGCTGACAAAAGCATGTCATCCAAAGTCAACGCGGCTTTCCATCCCATTACATTATTTATCTTTTTTGTGTCTGCCCACACTTTTTCAATATCTCCACTACGTCTTCCGACTATCTTATAAGGGACTTTTTTGCCCGTTACGCGCTCAAATGAATTAATGATTTCCAATACCGAAGTAGGCTTGCCGGTACCCACATTAAATACTTCGTAATTTTCCGACATTTTACCATTGGTCATTCTTTCAATAGCTGCCACATGAGCTTTTGCCAAATCTACTACATGAATATAATCTCTTAAACAAGTTCCGTCCGGTGTATGATAGTCATTTCCATACACTGACAAACAAGGACGAATACCCATAGCAGTTTGCGTGATATAGGGCAACAAATTTTGTGGCACTCCATTAGGCCGCTCACCTATCAAGGCAGAATGATGTGCTCCAATCGGATTGAAATATCTTAATGCGATACTGTTTAAATTTTTATCCACATTGGCCACATCGCTCAAAATTTCTTCTATCACTTGTTTGGTATTGCCATAAGGACAAATGGCTGGTTTGATAGGAGTTTCTTCTGTTACCGGCAAATGATCCGGCTCTCCATAAACAGTACATGAAGATGAAAATACAAAATGGCGAATATTTTGTTCTTTCATGGCTGTCAGCAAATTGAGCGTGGTAAAGAAATTATTTCTATAATACCTCAACGGCTGTTCCACCGATTCTCCTACATATTTATAGGCGGCAAAATGAATGATTGCATCTACATGATGCGATGCAAAAAAATTTCTTGTTTGGCACTCATCTGACAAGTCAAACGCTGCCAACAAAGGTTTTTCGCCTGTTATTTTTTCAATAGCATCTATTACATTCTTATCCGAATTGGAAAAATTATCAATTATAATCACTTGATAACCACTCTGTTGCAACTCCACAACAGTATGCGAACCTATATATCCGGCTCCTCCTGTAACTACTACTATCGGTTTCATATTTTTTTTTGCAAAGGTACTACTTTTAATTGAGAATTTAGATTACGTCCGACAAGAAAAATTATAGCACCATGTTGTACCATAAAATCAATAAAAAATTGTATTTTTGCAAAATGAAAAATTCACTTGGTATGTTCACGAAAACAACATGTGCCGGTCATGCAAGTATCTACCTCAACAAAAAAATGATTTGTGAAGGTGATAATACTGCCGTTCAAGATGAACCGACTATGCATGCCATTGTTGCCACACTACAAACTGCAAGATTGTCATCAAAAAGATTTTATTTGAGTCCATATCAAATAGTCATAGATGCCAAACCATGTGCCATGTGTGCCACAGCCATACTACAAGCAAGAATGGACAAGGTGCAAGTTGCCGGCAAGGAACAACCAATTGACATAAATATAAACGAATATCTCATAGAAAAAATAAGATAATGGAAACAGTATTAAGTGGCATTCGTCCTACAGGAAACTTACATTTGGGAAACTATTTTGGAGCAGTAAAAAATTTTGTCAAAATGCAAAATGAAAACAATTGCTTTTTCTTTATCGCAGACTATCATTCACTGACAACCCACCCACATCCTGAAAACTTACAACAAAATGTAAAACAAATTCTGGTAGAATATCTCGCAGCCGGCATAGATCCGGAAAAAGTAACACTCTACGCACAGAGCGACCTTCCTGAAACTGCCGAATTGTATCTTATATTAAATATGAATGCCTACTTGGGCGAATTGGAAAGATGTGCTTCTTTCAAAGACAAAGTTCGACAAAATCCTCAAAATGTAAATGCGGGCTTGCTCACCTATCCGACTTTGATGGCAGCTGACATTTTGATACATCGTGCCGACAAAGTACCTGTCGGCAAAGACCAAGAACAACATTTGGAGATGACACGTCTGTTTGCCAATCGTTTCAATAGAATTTACGAAGTGGAATTCTTCAAAGAACCTCAAGCATATAATTATGGTTATAATCTGGTAAAAATTCCGGGATTGGATGGCAGCACAAAAATGGGCAAATCGACCGGAAATGCATTATTTTTGAACGATGAACCGGAAATTATCCGTAAAAAAGTCATGAAAGCAAAAACCGATGCCGGTCCGACAAGTATGAATCAGGAAAAGCCGCAAGAAATTGCCAACTTATTCACTATCATGCAACATGTCAGTACAAAAGACACCTATCAATTTTTCAACGATTCTTATAATAATTGCTCCATACGCTATGGAGATATGAAAAAACAATTAGCAGAAGATATTATCAATTTCTGCACGCCTATTAGAGAAAAAATTAATGAATTGTCAGCCAATGACGAATATTTAAACAAAGTGAGAGCCATGGGAGCAGAAAAAGCCCATGAAAGTGCTTCTAAAACCATTCGGGCGGTAAGAGAAATTATCGGTTTTAAAAACTAATTGGCAATCTTACGTAAAAAGAACACCAATTGCAACAACAGCCACAAACGGTTGTAAAGATAGGTTTCTCCTGCATTGAAACGTTTTACTAATTGCTCAATATAGGAATAGTTAAATATCTGCAGACTTTCTATTGTCTGTTGATTGAGATTTTCATCTATCAAATAATGCAAATCTTGTTGCAACCATTGCTGCAAAGGAATGCTAAATCCCCATTTGGGTCGATCAAAAAAGTGAGCAGGCACATAATCGTACAAAACTTCTTTCAGCAAATATTTGGAAATTTGACCTCTCTTACGTAAATTTTCTTCCAAATTGAAAGCAAATTCCACCACCTTTCTTTCTAACAAAGGCACTCGCACTTCCAAACTATTGCACATGGATGCTCTATCTACTTTCACCAACAAATCGTCCGGCAAATAATATGAGAAATCAAACAAAGACTGTTGTTCCGTTGCCGACAAAGAGCGATTGACCTTATTTTCTTCATCCAATTCGCATACAGTGTTTGTTTTCAGCAATTGTTGAATTTCTTGCTGTGTAAAACAATATTGCTCTTGTGAGAATATATGACTTTTTAATCTTTTTTTGTCATCCACATTTAACAAACAGGCAACTCGTTTGTAGCGATTACCTTGTGTAAACAACAATTTTGACATCGGTTTTCGCAAATAATATAGCAAACTATTGCTCATTCTCTTTGCCCATGTATAAGAGCCATAACCCAGAAACAATTCATCACCACCATCACCCGACAATGCCATAGTTACATGCTGACGTGTCATTTTAGAAAGTATATAAGTCGGTATGGCAGACGAATCTCCATAGGGTTCATCATATATATTTAACAACTCCGGTATCAACGATTTTGCATCATTTTCATCAACATACATTTCACAATGATGCGTTCCCAAATACCGAGCAATACTTTTAGCATATTCTGCTTCGTTGTGCTGACTATTGAACCCGATGGAAAATGTATTAATCGGCTGATTGGATATATGCTGTGCAATTGCTGTCACCAAAGAGGAGTCAATTCCTCCACTGAGAAAAGTACCAAAGGGGACATCTGTAAACAAACATTTTTCAATAGTCTCTTCCAAAAGATTTTTTAATGTCTGCTTGGCAGTTTTTTCGTCAGTTATCGGCTCCCCTATTCGATTGTCCAACTTCCAATAGGGATGAAATTGCAAATTGTTTCCATCAAAAGTTGCCCGATTTCCTTGGGACATTTTTTTAATTTTTCGATAGATGGTATGTGGACAAGGAATGTAGCCTACATATAAATAATGATTTATAGCCGCCTCATCAAGTTCAAGATTGTTTTTGATTTCATCGAGTTGCAACAATGCTTTCAATTCTGAGGCAAAGGCAAACAAAGTTTCACTATGATAATAAAACAAAGGCTTGATACCTATTCTATCACGATAAAGGTGGATTTCTCCCATTACTTTATCGTAAATGGCAATGGCGAACATGCCTTCCAACTGCTCAACAAAACTTTCTCCCCAACAAATATACGATGCTAAAACAACTTCTGTGTCCGACTGCGTTTCAAATTGATAGTTGGGAAATTCAGCCGAAAGTTGTGCTTTTAATTCTTGAAAATTGTATATTTCTCCATTAAAAACCAATACATATCGCCCGTCTTTTGACAACATGGGTTGATTGGCCTTTTCTGATAAATCGATAATACTCAATCGTCTATGCCCTAATGCAACCGCATTTTCAAAAAAATAGCCGCATGCATCGGGTCCTCGATGTGTCAAGGTGTCGGTCATGATTTTCAAATCATCTTTTTGCAACAAAGATGTCTTATCCCAAAAACCAACAATACCGCACATGATTAGTAGTTTATTTCCTTTGCAACAGTTCCCAAGGAATCATAAAACACCCATTTGCCGATTTGCTTTCCGTGCAAATACTTACCGGAATAATATACTTGTCCGTTTGGATGCCATACCGTATAATTTCCTTCCAAGACACCATTTTCGTAAGTACCTTGGCTGTTTTTTTGTCCGTTTTCATACCAAGAAGTCCACACTCCTTGACGTTGAGTTTTGTTGTTATACTCTCCTTCTATGTATTTTTTCTTTTCCGGAAAATAGTATGTCTCTTTGGCTAATTGCTGACTGCCATCTTCTTTGATGATGTATTCTGACACTTTTTTTGGCAAACCATCTGCATAAGTCGCATCTACTACAACTTTTTTGTTTTTATTGCAAGCAACTAATATACAAGCAGATAATATTACCAATAATATCTTTTTCATATTCTATTTTTGAGATTTTCTATAACTTTCGTTCAATTCTTCCAAAACCTCTTTAGTAATATCTAATGTAGAATCGGAATAAACAATTGCCGAGCCGTTGGCTGTTGCAAAAATATAAGTAGCATTGTATTTTTCGTTAATTCTACGAGTGGCACTGATAATCGAATCGGCAACTTCTGCTTGAACAGATGCCTCTTTATTGGCCAGAATAGTGGTATATCTTTCGTTTAATGCTTCAAGAGATTCTTTTTCCTTCATCAAATCACGTTCTGCATTTTGCATTTGCGTTTGTGTAAGAACCTGATTTTGAACATTAATCATATAGTTGTTATATTTTGTTTGGAATGAGGATGCTCTATTTTCCAAATCTTTTTGATATTTTTCCGATTCAACTTGCAAATCTCCTTCCAGAATTTTTATCAATTCATAGTTGGCGACAATTGAATCATTGTTAATGGTTAATATCAAACCGGAATTGTTTTCTGTCGGAACAACGGCAACATTCTTTTTATTTCCGTTGAAATACAAAATATACAACACTATCACCGCTACAAACAATATAAAAGTAACTATCCACAAACCATTATTTTTGTTATGTGAAGGTGTTTGTGGTTCCTCTTTTACACATTCGTTTATTTTTGCATCTTCTTGCGGCAATTCTTCTTCTACTGCTGCATCCTTGTCGGTTGATTCTTCGTTGGCAGATGCTTCTGTTGTTATTTCAATATTATTTTCTTCTTTTTCACCTATTTCGGTTAGTTTTTCGTTTACTTTATCCAAATTTTCCATATTAATTTCCTTGTGATAATAATTTTATTCTCATTAATCTAATATCCTCTAAATCGTAATCGTTTTCTCCCAAATCACGCCATGCCTTTTCTACAGAATCTTCTTCCGATTCTCGCAGATATTCCATAATTTCCTCTTGCGTGTCTTCGTTGATGGTATCTTGAATGTAATAATCAATATTGATTTTAGTTCCGGAATTGACAATATGTTCTATTTGTGTCAACAATTCATCCATATCGATATTTTTTGCTCTTGCAATATCCTCTAAATCAATCTTGTTGTCAATATTTCCAATGATAAACACTTTTAATTCAGATTTATCAAGCGTAGATTTCACCGTCAACTCTTGCGGAGGAGTAATGTCGTTATCTTCTACATAGCGTTTTATCAAATTCAAAAACGGCTGACCGTATTTTTTTGCCTTACCTTCTCCAACTCCTTGAATTTGCACCAATTCTGCCATTGTCGTCGGCATTTTATTACACATATCTTCCAAAGATGTTTGTTGGAAGATAACATACGGCGGCAAGTTTTCCCGTTTGGCAGTTGATTTCAATTCATCTTTCAGCATTGCCAACAAGTTGCTTTCAATACAACCGCCTTTTTGTGTCATTGGCATATCGTCATCATAGTCATCGTCTATGTCCTCATCTTCTTCTTTTTCTATAGGTTCCTCTTTAACGACCATGATTGGATACGGCTTTTTCAAATATTTTTCGCCTTCTTTGGTCAATTTTAAGACACCATAATTTTCCAAATTTTTATCTAACAATTTTTCAAACAAAGCATGCCATATCAACGATGACCAAAATCTTTCGCTCTTGTCTTGACCGGCACAATAACTTTTTAACTTATCATGCTTGTTGCGTTTGATTTCTTGTGTATCGTCAATACCCAACAATACATTAATTAGATATTTCTTTTGGAATTGTTGTTTTGTTTCTTTTACTGCTGTCAGCAAGGTGACAAAATAGTCCTGACCATCTTCTTTGGGTCTATTCATCAAGCAATTGTCACAATTTTCACAATTTTCTTTATCGTATCTTTCTCCGAAATAATGTAACAAATGTCTTCTTCTGCACAACAAAGATACGGCATATTCTTCTGTTTCCAACAACAGATTTTTTGCTATTTCCTGATCGTAAGAAGGTTTGTTTTTTGACAATTTTTCTATTTTTCTTAAATCCGATGCAGCATAGAAAGCAATACACAATGCCTCACCGCCATCACGTCCGGCACGACCTGTTTCCTGATAATAACCTTCCAAACTTTTGGGCATATCGTAGTGGATAACATAGCGAACATCCGGCTTGTCGATACCCATTCCGAAAGCAATAGTTGCCACTATCACATCTATTTCTTCCATAAGGAATTTATCTTGGGTTTCGGCTCTTAAAGTGGCATCCAATCCTGCATGATATGCCAATGCTTTTATATCATTGGCACGCAAAAACTCTGCCAAATCTTCCACCTGCTTTCTACTCAAACAATAAATGATGCCGGATTTACCCTCATTTTTCTTGATAAATTTGACAACTTCTTTGTTGACATCGCTTGTTTTTTCTCTAATCTCATAATACATATTGGGGCGGTTGAAAGAAGATTGATAAATGTCGGCATCCAATATGTTGAGATTTTTCTGAATATCGTGTCTTACCTTTTGAGTGGCAGTTGCCGTTAATGCCATAATCGGCATTTTTTTATCCAACTGATTGACAATCTGACGGATTTTTCCATATTCAGGTCTGAAATCGTGTCCCCATTCTGAAATACAATGTGCTTCATCTATTGCGATAAAAGATATTTTTACCTGCTTGAGCATCTCCATATTTTCAGCTTTTACCAACGATTCCGGTGCCATATATAACAATTTGATTTTCCCGGCTAACAAATCTTCCTTGACCGCCAATTGCTCAGCCTTGCTCAAAGAAGAATTATAAACATGGGCTATGCTATGTTCTGTAGCATGAGAACGCAACGCATCAACTTGATTTTTCATCAAGGAAATCAATGGAGAAACCACAATGGCCGTGCCCTCCATTACCAATGCAGGCAATTGATAACACATTGACTTGCCGCCACCTGTAGGCATAATTACAAAGGAATTACGTCCGGCAAGAACACTTTTTATTACGGCTTCTTGATCACCTTTGAAGTAATCGAAACCAAAAAACTGTTTTAACTTTTCATGTAAGTCTACATCACTAACCTTTGTCATACTTTATTGGTCTTTATGAAATTCCAGTTTTTATCTTTCCAATAAACATTATATCGGCTTTATTGAAATATTGATTGTGCAAAGGTATAAAAAAAAAATAATACTCTTTTTCGTTTTTCATGTTTTTTTTATTTGAAAAACTTTTTTTTTACAATGTTTTTATATTATGCCTAAATTCAACAAAAAAAAGACCGGTAGTGGATAACCGATCTTTTTACCTTTCTTACTGCTATTAAAAAGAATAACTACTTAACATTCTTAACCAAGCGGACAGATCGACCATATCCGCGTCCACCGACTGTTGAAGTTGTAAGATTATTTTGAAGGGAATTTGAAAGGAAGTATAAATAGTATGCTTTGTTGCTATTGTTGTATATTGTAGACCAGTATCCACCGATAGAACCCACACTATAGACAGATGTTCCATAGCGATTGCCACCAGCAGGAAGAAAGACACAACCCACAGAATCCATCTTCACCCAATCGTTTGCACCTATTATATTAGATGTATATGTCGTACTTGTTATATCAGTACTATCTAATGTATAGACAGAAGTATTCCAATTGTCCGGAACTACGATTAATCCATTCACTCCATGTACGTTAGCTTTGGCATAACGTATACCAGATAAGGTAACACGAGTATTTAACAAATAAGTCCATTCATCTTTAGACAAAGTACGCCATGTACCCGGAGCATCGGTTGTTTGGGTGTTAGGATTATAAATGGCATTATAAATTCCCCAATCATAATAAGTATTTGTAATATCACTAGTATCATTGCCCATATATTGCAAACTAGTTATATAAGGATATTGATTGTTATACCCGCTTGTACCCCAACCAAACAAGTCTATCCAACCGGTATAATTAGAAGAAATATTGCCATTGTTTGCGCCAATGGTATCCCACTGATTGGGAGCAAAACGCCATGTGCCAGCTGCAGTGCCATTGCCTACTATTAAATGTGAAGTGGCAGTATTGCCGCCATTGGTGGCACTCCATTGCAAATTGCCGGGTGAAAATAAAACTTTTTGTGTGGCAGAAACAGAAAATTGTGCATTACTTTGTGTTGCTATAGTAGTAAAAGAAACTTCATTTCCGTATGCTGTACCAACTGCATTGATAGCGTATGCACGAACATAATAGGTAGTGCCTGCCGTAAGACCGGTGATATTACTTGTAAAACTACCCGTGGTTGCACCATTAGTAGTGTGATTATCATTAATGGTAGGATTTTGAGAAGTACTCCAACAAACACCACATGCAGTAATTGTAGCACCACCATCGTTGGTTATATTTCCACCACTTACTGCAGTGGTATCTGTTATATTGCTTGCTGTCATAGTAGTTACTGTAGGAATAACTTGCATGGATTGTTGTTCATCAACAGAGCGAACAAGGCGGACAGATAGACCACTGCTACGAACGCTGTAGCACGATGGACCAAGAACGCTCGACTCTACATCCAAATAGTACGCGTAACCGCTACTATAGCTGTAGTACGTAGCCGAATAGTAAAGAGCACAAGAACCGACAACGTTGACAGAAGTCCCATTACGATAGCCGGCAGCAGGAAGGAAGACACAACCTGCACTATCTAATTTCGTCCAATTCGTAGTATTGATTACATTAGATGAATATGTTGCACTTGCTAAATTTGTACTATCCAATATACAGATAGTATTACTCCAATTATCAGGAAATATAATCAATCCGGCTACTCCATTTACTATTCCTTTAGCATAGCGTATACCCGATGCTGTCGTACGATTATTTAACAAATACACCCATTCGTCTTTGGTTAATGTACGCCATGTGCCCGGAGCATCGGTTGTTTGGGTTTTAGGATTGTAAATGGCATTATACACTCCCCAATCATAATTGGTTCCCGATATATAGTTACTAACGTAAGTTGTATTTGTAGTACTAGTCTTATAAGGATATTGATTGTTATAACCGCTTGTTCCCCAGCCGAACAAGTCTATCCAACCTGTATAGGTAGAGGATATATTGCCATTATTTGCACCAATGGTATCCCACTGATTGGGAGCAAAACGCCATGTACCAGCTGCAGTGCCATTGCCTGCCACAGCATGACTGCCCGTGGCACTCCATTGCAGGTTGCCGGGAGAAAATAAAACTTTTTGTGTGTCAGAAACGGAAAATTGTGCATTACTAAATCCTCCGCTTGATGTTGTGTCTGTGTTTTGTTGCGAAGTAGTATCTATGTTTTGTCGCAATGAATCAATAGTTTTATACATCTCATTCATCATGGAATCATATTTATGGGTCATATTTTCCAAAAGACTAATGACTGTACGCAAATTAACCGCATCCATAGAATCAGTAGGATTGGTAAGATTTTTTATTTGGCTATTGGCAGCATTTCCAAGTGATAAAACATTGTACAAGGCTTGACTTTCTGTATATGAAGTTAAATAGCCTGCATCATTGGTAAACGAACTTACATTGGCAGGAACAGTCGGAATAGTCGGCTTGTTGGTCAAGTCGTTGTAATTTCCGCTAAAACCTGCCGGTAACACTACATAACTGCCACCGGTCAAGAACAAGGTATCATGTCCTATACTCAATACTTGGCTTTCGGTATAAGATGTTAAATAACCTGCATCGTTAGTTAAGTCACTAACTTTATTCGGTATCGTTGGCTTGTTGGTCAAGTCGTTGTAATTTCCACTAAAACCGGCGGGTATTACTACATAACTACCGCCTGTCAAGAACAAAGTATCACCATTCATACTTAACACTTGTGTTTCTGTATAAGAAGTCAAGTAACCGGCATCGTTGGTAAAATAACTAATATTAACAGGTCTATTACTGATACTGTCATAATTAATACCTCCAGCAACACTACCTGCAGTTTGGGCATGCAAAGCATATGGAACACTCAACAATTGTTGCACTGTAGTGATAGTATAATTATTGCCTCCGTCAGGATCCACTTCACTCTTAAGAAAATAGGGTCCTTGTGTCCAATCTACAATACTAATACTATTCATGCCACTGCCAATAATTATGGAAAACAAACCATTGGCATTGGTTTGAGGTCTATATTCATCGCTATATACCAACGCTCCCGTGGAAGAACCCTGCAAAATGGAAATTCTCACTCCTACCGGAGTATTGCTAACCAATTGTCCTTTGCTGTTACGAACAACTGCCTGATAGGTAAAACCTTGCGGAGCTTGTGCAAAAAGTGTTGCCACACACATCAACACAATGCTTACCAATAAAATATAATTCTTTATCTTCATATTTTTATACCTTATTATTTAATTCTTGCTATTTTAAAATCATATTCGCTATTTTTTCCCATTACTCTTAATACATAAGTAGCAACCGGATATGCATTCATTTCGATTTTTTGCTTTGTATCGTTCAAAATGCCGCTTTTTAATATACTGCCATTGGAGGATAACAACTCATAGCAAAAGCCTATTTCAGAGTCAGAAATTTCCACAAATACGCCGTCCATAGTAGGATTGGGATAGACTGATATTTGAATATCCTTTTCGGGTGTTCTCACTCTCAATTCCTCTACGGTGTAGGTTTGCTGCACACCCTCATATATACTTGCTTGTCCTTGCCCGACAGCACTGCTTGTAGCTATCTGCCCGACAGTATAATTCAAACTACCGGCCGGAGAGGAAACATCTCCGCCCAAAGAGGTGATGGCTGTCTGTGCATCGGCAGTTATAGCCGCCAATAACAATAATTTCATTGCCAATCCTATTGCTTTTAATTGTTTTCGCATATTAAAAAGAGTTCTTGTTTGTTGACTTAAATATAAAAAAGCAAAAGTAATACTTTTTTATTAAAAAACATATAAAGTTGTGTTTTTTTGTTGAATTTTTGATATTATTTCATTTCTTTTACAAAAACCCCACCCGCTAACGGCTGGCACGTGTCGCATAAGTTAAAATCTTTTTCCTTAAAATATCCTGTATAATAAGTAAGATTCCAATCGAATAAAAATGTACCACAAGAATCATAGTACAACATTTTTTTATTGTAATTTCTATTTACTGAAACATATTTTACATCTGTTGTCATGAAACTCGTGCTTGTTCCTATTGGCATTGTTGCAATTCCATTTTTAATTTTTAAACTATATTCTCCAAACTTGTAAAAATCCGTTATATTCGTCGTATCTAACTGAATACAAATAATACCATTGGGTTTTCCGTACCTATTTAATTGATAAATACTGAGAATTTTTCCACTGAATATCATTTTATTATAAGTTTTCATGGCTTCGTGGCATCTTTCTTTTTCCTGTTTTATATCTTGAAGAAAACAATAAAGCATCATAAAACTACCAAAAACAAAGAAACATAATCCGAATATATCGCTTTTTCTTAACTTAATTTTCATTTTAAATCAGATTTTGAACGGACGAAGCAGATAGCTAATCCAATTAAGGCAACCTCTAATTTTTACTAATTTTTCCCTTCATTGTAGTTTTTGACAGCAAAGGCTGCATTAGAACTATCCAAACCACAACAAAAGGGTTGTTTTTCAAT
>JAEEGK010004952.1_pt1 | contig 32348 bp, 36 predicted proteins | sample 8958771 | NCBI WGS metagenome assembly JAEEGK01 (sample SAMN16246547, study PRJNA631951) | gut metagenome | biome: gut microbiome; feature: rumen; material: SC-attached | host: Bos | place: Iran: Karaj | collected 2018-10
CCATCCAGGCACTGGCAGCCATGGTACATCTCAAGAATCATGAAGAGACACATTTCCTGGTCATATGTCCTGCAAGCGTCATTACCAACTGGTGCAGGGAGATAGAGTCAAAGAGTGATCTTAACGTGAACAAAATACATGGTACATTCAAGGATGACCGGTTCGACATCTGGAAGACAAACGGCGGCGTGGCAGTGACAAATTATGAATCTCTGTCATGGCTGATGAATATGGAAGAAAGCTTCCGTATATCCATGGTGATAGTGGATGAGGCTCATTATGTGAAGAACGCGGCGGCAAAACGTAGCAGGAATGTAATGCAGATATGTGATCATACCGACAGGATACTGTTCATGACCGGTACTCCCATAGAGAATAACGTAACCGAAATGGTAAGGCTCCTCGGATATCTTCAGCCGGATGTAGCAGAGAAAGCAAAGGGTGTAAGTACATCAGCGTATGCCGATTACTTTAAGGAGAGGATATCCCCGGTGTATTACAGACGTAAAAGAGAGGACGTGCTGGCAGAACTTCCGGAGCTCATACAGATACAGGAATGGTGTGACATGACACGTGAGGATGAAGACCAGTATGTACGTGATGTGGTAGGCGGAAACGTCATGGAAGTCCGAAGGGTATCTTGGCGTAATACCGATTATATAAACACATCATCTAAGGTGCAGAGATTAAGAGAGATAGCAGATCTTGCCACAGGTGATGGCAGGAAAATACTGGTATTTTCATTCTTCCTCGATACTCTGGAAAAAGTGGCAGCCATATTCGGACCAATGTGCGTAGGTGTGATAAACGGTTCCGTACCTCCGAACAGACGTCAGGAGATAATAGACAGTTTTGACGCAGCTCCTCCCGGAAGCGTGTTGGCGGCTCAGATACAATCCGGCGGTACAGGACTAAATATCCAGACGGCGAGTGTAGTGATCATATGCGAGCCGCAGTATAAACCATCTACGGAAAATCAAGCTATTTCAAGAGCATACAGGATGGGACAGACCAGAAATGTCATAGTCCACAGGCTTCTCTGTACCAACACCATAGAAGAAAGGATCATGCAGATACTATACGATAAACAGGAGGAGTTCAACACCTTTGCAGACGAGTCCAGTGCTGCCAGACAGGATATGGAACTAGACAATAACACCATCAATCGGGTAATGGAAGAAGAGATACGCAGGATACGCGAGAAGTACACCGAGGATCAGATAAAAATGTTGACAGGGTGAGGATAAATGCACTTATGTTTCTGAAAAACAGAGCATAGGTGCATTTTTTTTATAGAAATCCTGGATTTTCTTGTCATAAGTCCCATAAATGGTACTTATGATAGTGTACCATATAGATAGGCTAGAAGATAGCTAATACACACACTTTAAGGAGGACAAATATATGGTATACAAAATCTGGAGACAATGCGGCAGCAAGAAAAGGTATCGTGATGAGCACGCAGCAAACAAATACAGGAAGATATTTGAGAGGGAACGTGGGAAGAAACTGGATTATTACTGGTGCGAGTACTGCAAAGGGTTCCACCTGACCAGTAAGGAGAGTTATCTTGAAAAGTATTACGCGGTAAGTTTCTAAGGGGAGGATGCAATGATATTGGAGAAGATAAAGGGTTTCATAAAGAAAAGTAAAAGGAAGCAGATATACGGGTTTCAGAGTAGCAAAAGCATCTGGGACACCGTGAAGATCAGCCCCAGCGGGACCGCAACGGTACACGGGATGTGGTATGACACGGTGTATAAGAAAAGGTAAAAGAAAATTCATAAGAGGTCGTAGGTATTTAATTACGGAGTGTGTGAAAGTTTTTCTGTAAATTAGATTTTCTAAGATATTTATTGAGTCAAACAATAGCAGGCTTGCTACTGTTTGACTCTGTTTTAGTATTTAGGAAACTTTTGAGGTTTCAAGAATAGGAAGGTCATTATCTTCGAGAAAATAATTCACTTTGTCGATGTCATAGATTTCTCTGTTGAAACATATGATTATTGCGGCATCACGTTTATTCTTTGAATAAAGAACCATATCATTGAGTTTTAGGGCTCTTTCAGCAGATTTAAGATCCATATGCATAGCAAGGCATAGGGCTATAATACGGTCTTTTGTGGGATTTTTTCTATTACCGTTCAAAATTGCATATGCATAATCCTTGGAAAGAAGACTATGCTTAATGATTTCAGAAACTACAAGGTTATTCTTAGCGATATACTCGTTCAGGTAATCTGCTAATGAAGGTAATCTACCTTTGAGTTCTTCCTCTGAAAACTTTGAAAGGTCATTTGGTCCAGCATTTTTAAGTATTTCATCAAGTCTAGAGGTTTCATTCTCATTCATGTGGTAAAATCCTTTCTGAATAAAAGATTAATCAGCAGGTTTGGCATTTTCTATTATAAAACGGAAACTATCTTCGTCGCTGTTTTTGGTTCCAACACGCTGTGACATTTGAAGAATAAGGACTCTGTCACTACTACTTGTCGGAATGAAAATTATATATCCGGTATAGATATCATTGAAAAGATCAGCAAATCCGCTATTCAACATTCCGCTTACGTTTACAAGTATTGACTCTCTCCCGGCAATCTGAATCTCTTCAGTATATGTTACCTGAACATTATCAAAAAAGTGGGACATATGTGTGAGAGCAGATGATTTAGGGTCATTTTTTATGTCATCATACTTTTCGTATACGGAATAGGAAGTAATAGATGCAACAAAGGCTTCGGATGGATCGTTCTCGCCGACATCAACATCTACTAATGATATCATCGGAGCATCAGAATGAGTTACTGAATTATCCCTGCTGTTGATACCTAAAATCATAGAATATACATCATCATCGCCTGCGGCTCTAAACTGTTTAGGTATAGTAAAACGAATCCCTTCATGATTATATACTTTTTCACCAGTAGATAATAGGGTGACATTTTTGTTGGGTTTCGGAGGTGGGTCAAGTATATAACTATTAGCATCTGAACTGATTTTTGTAAAAACTTCGGTATTCCAGTTTAAGCTGTTTGTTTTGAATATTAGTTCAGAATAATCTTCTTTTACTTGGGCAGTTATGTCACAATGCATAAGTGAAAGTGTTATGGTAATTTTGTTATCTGCAAGTGTCCACGGACATTCGACTTCTGTATATTCAACATCGTAACAGTAGTAATAAGCAAGACCATTTTCTGCTATAACAAGTTTTTCATGATCATTACCCTCGTATGTTCCAATCGGACTCATAAGGTTAAGTCCGTCGTCTACCAAAGTAGGTTCGAGTGCTTCTGTAGGAATTGATTCAAAAGGAGTAGCTTCTGTACCGGTTATTGCTTCCGAAGTAGCAATTGGTTCATTTGTGGGGTTTGGAGTGATGGATTCTATATTAGTATTATTATCCTGCTGAGAGGGTAATAAAGCAGTAGTCAGATAAGGTTCGGGTTCATTATTTTTTTGCGCTTGTTCTGGCTCGGACTTCCCGTTCTTGACCCATACGAATATTGTTATAAATATCGCCACAGATGCGATGGCACACGTGGTGATAATAAATGCACGATTTATCTTTAAGGATTTCTTTGTGCACTTTTGTATTGCAGCTTTTAACTCTTCTGCAGAAGTGTAACGCTTTTCCGGATCCAACTGAGTACATTTATTTACGACATTATTTAGTTCGTCAGTGCTACCTGAAGAACTGTTAAGTTTACCGGATAACATATATCTAATAAGAATACCGACAGCATATAGATCAGTTTGAATATTGGAAGCACCAAAACCATATTGTTCAGGAGCAGCAAACCCGTGAGTACCTAATAAGGTAGTATCTTGTAGTTGTCCTGGAGTTACAGGCTTAGCACTATTTAAGTCAAGAAGGATAACACGTTTATCCTCTGTGAGCATTATATTAGAAGGCTTGATATCCCTGTGGATAATAGGAGGTTCCATCGTATGAAGCCTTGAAAGAATATCACAGAGCATACTGGATATTTTAATAGTTTCGCTTACTGAGAAAACACCGTTGCTCTTTATGTAGGTCTCTAAATCTGTACCGGAGATATATTCTTCAAAAACGATTAGATTGTCACCTTGCTTAATGAATTCCTGAATTTTAGGCACACCAACAACAGGATGTTCATAAAGCTGCTTATAAACATCAAGATTATAAAGAGAACGAATTTTTTTAACATATGTCTTGGAAGAATCTGTATGTTGAACAAGATAAACTCCATGATCTTTGTCCAAAACTGCAATTTCTCTATAATAAGAGAGCCTTAGCTCTATATCCATTTCTTCATCAGTCATAGGACTTACCTCAGTATGTATTTTACAATCCCATTATAGTCCTCTTAAAACACTTTAGTCAATAAAAATGTATCATTCTGAAGACTTTTTATATAAATGGTAGACCATTTATGATAATTGTGCTGTCAGTACACCAGATGTAAGAGAAACGATGTTATTATTTTTATGTAAGATTTAAAAGAAGTGGATTTCAAAAAGAAATATAATGATTGTGCTACCAGCACACCACTCCTAAAGGAACTAATGCTAAAATATGCACATCAAAGACAAGGAGGAAAAAAATGAATAGTTTTGGTAAGTTTTTAATGACGGTTTTTATTATTCTCTATGTTGTGTCACCTATCGATGCTTGCCCGGGACCAATAGACGACATTATAGTGATTCTGTTGGTAATGGCACTTAAGAAAGGAGATGGGGGAGGAAAGCGAATTAACGAGTAATCATTATATTACCCAACCGATGCTTACTAGGCATTGGTGGAGTATAAAATGATACAGAATGATTGAAAAGAATAGTAATAGTGGAGATTATATAAGAAGAAGGGTATAGGTATGAGAGAATACACATTCAAAACAGATAACAAAGAGAGCAGGGATGCTATAGCAGACAAGATGCTTGAGTTCGTCAAAGATAAAAAAAGCTATATTCATAATGATATAAGGTTAAAGAAAAAAGATAAAAGCGAAGAGTACATAGTGAGTCTAATGATTTCGGATAGTGTTCCGACCTTTGTAAGTATTAAAACTGACAATGATTCAAAAGAAAGCGATACTCCTGTAGTGCTAATGGATACGGATTTTTTTCCTTATGAGTTGTCTATACCGAACAAAACAGAAATAAGTATTTCCTGGAGTGAAGATGTCTATAAAAAGTAAAAAAAGATGAAAATGGGAATAGGTGAAAACGGAAAAGAATCAAATAATATACAATATCCAAAAATGACTCAAAAACAGAATAAAATAAAGAAAAAATACATCTTAAATATAATGTTTAAATAAGATAATGCCGATATATAAAATATATTATGTATTTATATGTAGGAGGATCTTATGATAAGGATAAAAGTTAAGGAATTACTTGAAAAACAGGGACTTTCCAAGTATTGGCTTTATAAAAGAATGGGACTTAGCTATCAGAATATCTCCAAAATTATAGATGGAGAAACTAACGGAATAAGATATGAGAATATGGAGAGACTTTGTAAACTATTACAATGCACTCCAAACGATCTGTTTGAGATAGAGTTTGGTGATGGAGTAGATGAACTTGTAGAAGAAGCAGATCGCAGATCGAGAAAAAGAAGTCCTAAGAAGGATAACGGGATTAAAATTGATAAAACTGATGACGGAATAAAAAAACCAGGGAAAAGAGGCAGACCTCCTAAAAAAGTATAATTGTAACTTTTGTAGAGAAAAGGAGGTTAAAGATAACAAAGTCAAGGAGAAGACGATGAAACGTTACGTAGTTTATATGCCGGATTTAGATTTCTTCTATTATCCATATTATGATCTTTTTAACCGGGAAAATGTTCAGGTAATCAAATTTGAAGAGCCTGTCCCGATACATACTAGTAACAAATTTCTAAGACGGCTTTGTAATCTATGGTTTTCAGAAAAAGCAAATATCAAAAAGATTCGACCGCCATTCAAGAGCATATGGTATTCGACATGTACCGGGATCAAGGATTCAGAAGATGAAATAATTTTTATGTTCTGGGGGGCATTTACTTTATGTTCAAAAAAGTATCGGAATTATCTTAAGAAGCATTTTCCTAATTGTAAGATAACATTTACCATGTTTGATTTAGCAAAATGGGTTCTTAAGGAAACAAACGATTTTAAGGATATAAAAGAGTTTGCAGATGTGATTTTTTCATATGATATTGATGATGTAAAGGAGTATGGATTAGTATTTCATAGAGATGCTTTTTCTGTTCTCCCAGATAATATGATTGAAGGTGGAAGTATTGTATCAGACTTAAATTTTTGTGGTAAAGCTAAAGATCGTTATGGAGAAGTGCTTGGAGTTTATAACGCAGCAAAAAAAGCAGGAGTAAAGTGTGATTTTAATGTTCCGAAGCTTCCTCAAGATATTAAAGCGGAATATCCTGAATTAGCTAATTCGACATATATACCATACATTGATTATGTAAAGAGAATTCAGGGAACAAACTGTCTTTTGGAAATTTGTCACGGGAAGAAAAAGAATTATACTCTCAGACCGTGGGAGGCAATTGCTTACGGGAAAAAAATACTGACAAGCAATAAAGAGTTTCTTAAAGAGGAATTTTATAATCCAGACTATATTCAGGTTTATGAAAAGCCTGAATCAATTGACTGGGATTGGGTTAAAGAAAAAAAAGAAGTGGACTATAAGTATATTGACAAGCTGAGTATTGACAGATTCTTAGATGATTATGATCACATTTTGAATGATATGATTCAATGATTGCCCGGAGGTAAAAAGTTTTGAGTATACAATTGTTCTGTGCTACTTATGATATAGATTCATGTCTTGATCAGATTAGGCAATGCCTTGAAAAGGGTTGGACTGGAATGGGGTATAAGACAACTGAATTTGAAAGCGAATGGAAAAAATATACCGGATTTTCAAATGCCTATTTTACTAATTCGGCAACAGCTGCATTAAATCTTGCAGTATCCACTCTTAAGGATAAATATGGATGGGAAGAAGATAGTGAGATAATTACAACTCCACTTACATTTATCTCCACAAATCATGCTATTCTTCGCTATGGTTTAAAACCTGTTTTTGCAGATGTAGATGATACTTTTTGCTTGGACCCTGGTGATATTCGGAAAAAAATTACTAACAGAACAAAAGCATTAATGTATGTGGGTTTGGGCGGCAATACCGGGAGATATAAAAAAATAGTTGAATTATGTAATTCCTACGGATTGAAGCTGATATTAGATGCGGCACATATGGCGGGGACTAAACTAGATGGGAAAACTCCCGGAGCTGAAGCAGAAGCTGTAATTTACTCTTTTCAAGCTGTAAAAAATCTTCCTACAGGCGATGCAGGAATGTTGTGTATGCGTGATGAAGAATGTGATCATATTGTTAGAAAAAAAGGATGGTTAGGAATAAATAAAGACACATACACTAGATCAACTGAAAAGGGTGGTACCTATAAGTGGAAATATGATGTTGAGTATGTAGGAGATAAATATCATGGAAATGCTGTTATGGCAGCAATCGCGCTGGCTCAGCTTCCACATCTTGATGAAGACAATAATTATAGAAGAAAACTCGTTGGAACTTATGTTTCCGGGTTATCAGCTGTTAATGAATACATCAGGTTTCCAAGATTCTTAGAGGATTGCATACCTTCTTGGCATCTGTTCCAGCTTCTTGTTCCGAATCGTGATGAACTTATCGAATATCTAAACAGCAAGGATATTCATCCCGGTGTTCATTATACTCCAAATACAGAGTATTCTATGTATCGATATGCGAAAGGGACGTGCCCTAACGCTGATTATATTGGTAACCATGTACTTTCACTACCTTTACATATGAGAGTTTCGGAAGAGGATGTGAAATACATAGATGATTGTTTGTGTGAGTTTATATTGGGTATAAACAAAGGCAAAAAGCTAATGGTTCCTAATGGATGGTTTAATTAAGTAGGTATATGAAGTATGACAGTATATAATGACCTTATAGATAAGAAAAGTAAAATAGTGATAGTAGGATTGGGATATGTGGGTCTACCACTGGCTGTTTCATTCGCACGAAAGGTCAATGTTATCGGTTTTGATTTAGATGTTAGAAAGATTGATAAATATAAAGCCGGTATTGATTGTACAAACGAAGTTGGTAGTAGCCTGCTTGTAGAATCGAATATAGAATTTACAACCGATGAAAAGAGCATTACAGAAGGATCTTTTATAATAATCGCGGTCCCAACTCCGATTTATAGCAACCATGAACCAGATTTGTCAGCTATTAAATCGGCATCTCAAATTGTGGGCAGAAACTTAAAAAAAGGGTCAATAGTCGTGTATGAGTCTACAGTATATCCGGGATGCACAGAAGATGTTTGTATTCCTATACTTGAAAAAGAATCGGGGTTAAGGTGTGGAACCGAGTTTAAAGTTGGCTATTCCCCAGAACGAATAAATCCAGGAGACAAGAAGCATAAATTAGAAGACATAGTAAAGATAGTTTCAGGAATGGATGAAGAGTCTTTAGCAGAGGTTAAAAAAGTCTATGAGATGATAATTAACGCAGGTACTTATGTAGTTTCAAATATAAAGACTGCCGAGGCAGTAAAAATAGCAGAAAATAGCCAGCGCGATATTAATATAGCTTTTATGAATGAATTAGCAATGGTATTTAACCAGATGGGAATTGATACAAATGAAGTGGTAGATGGTATGAATACCAAATGGAATGCGCTAGGGTTTCGTCCGGGATTAGTAGGTGGACATTGCATAGGTGTAGATCCATATTATTTTACATTTGAAGCCGAACGGTTAGGTTATCATAGTCCTTTGATTTTGAACGGACGAAAGATTAATGAGGAAATGGGAACATATATAGCTGACAAAGCTATCGAATGTATGATTCAGAATGGAATAAACCCTCAGGAAGCCAAAGTAGCGGTTTTAGGTGTGACATTTAAAGAAAACTGCGGAGATATACGCAATAGTAAAGTAATTGATGTCATAAATAGGCTGAAAGAAAATGGGATACATGTTGTTATAACAGATCCGGAAGTTAATAATGAGACGGCACTTTTAGAATATGGTATTTCTTTGTCAGATATGGCTGAAATTAAAGAGATGGATTGTGTAATAGTAGCTGTTGCTCATGATTGCTTTAAGAAGATGACTGTTCAAGCTGTTATGCAATTATTTAATCCTGAGAAAAGAGTTTTGATTGATGTAAAGGGTATTTTCCCCATAAAAGAAATTAGGGAAGCGGGAGTTATCCTGTGGAGATTATGAATTCAAATTGGAGGAAAAACATATGAGAATAATGATTACCGGAGCAGCAGGATTTATAGGGTCACAACTTGCTTATGCTTTGTGGAAAAAAGGTGATGATTTAGTCTTAATTGATAATTTTTCTTATGGGAAAATGGACAATCTCGAGTTTGATGATCATAGTTTTGCTAAAGATATTATTAATATGGACATACGCGATCGTGAAGGGATTGCAAACCTGCTCCAGGATGGAAATATTGATTATGTCTATAATATTGCAGGTATAGCACCGTTGCCTGATTGTCAATCCAATCCACAGGAAGCGGTTGATGTTAATGTAACCGGAACAGTGAACCTTTTGGAAAATTGCCGAAAATATGGGGTTAAGAAGTTTATACTGGCTAGTACTAATGCTATGTATGAAAACGAAACAGAGTTTCCGACGAAAGAAAATAACTTCAGGAAACCAACACTTATTTATCCTAATACAAAATATGTCGCTGAAAGGTTTTGTGAATCATTTTGCCAAACATACGGGATGAATGTAACATGCTTACGTTTTTCTAATGTTTACGGGCCACATATTGACTGTCTAAGAAAACAGCCTCCATTTGTGGCATATATGATCAGAGAATTATTTTATGATCGCCAGCCAGTATTTCATTCAAATGGCGAACAAAGACGAGATTATATTTATGTGGATGATCTGGTAAGATTGGCTATTCTTGTTCAGGATGGTAAGGGATTTGATTGTGTAAATGTTTCTTCAAACAGAAACTACTCAGTGAATGAGATGTATGAAATTGCTTCAGAGATAATGGGGAAAAAAATACCGGCAAAATATGCAGAGGATGCTCATTACTGGGGATCGTACCCAGATCTTTACGCTGGAGCTTATCCCATAAAGAATGAGGTGCTGACGCACGAGATAAATAAATATTCTTTGTGTGATAATAGCCATGCATTTCAGGTTTATGGATGGCAGCCTGAAGTAAATATGCATGAAGGACTAAGAAGAGTAATAGAAAATGAGTGTGCTTTACTGAGTAAAATAGGAAAGGAATAATACATTGGGGAAAATACATTTGATAATGCCGATGGCAGGAGGAGGGATACGGTTTTCTGAGTATGGTTATGATTTACCAAAGCCAATGATAGAACTCCAAGGGAAACCATTCTTTTATTGGGCAGTACAGTCAATTAAGAAGTTTATGGAAGTTGAAGATATCATATTTGTCGTTCTTGAAGAACATATAAAAAGGTATCAAATTGACAAGATTATTCTTGAGTACTTCCCAGATGCGAAAATAATTAGCCTTCCTAAAGTGTTGAATGGAGCTGTACTTACATGCTTGGAGGGAATTAAAAGCATATATGATGAGCAGCCAGTTTTGTTTAATGATTGTGATCATGCTTTTATATCACAGCCTTTTAATAATTTTATTGGTAAATCTGAATTTAATACGACAGATGCAGCTTTACTGACATTTAGATCGGATTGTGATAAATACAGTTATGTTGACTTTGATGAAAAAGGGAACATAACAGGTACGATAGAAAAGGAAGTCGTAAGTAATGAAGCAATCTGCGGAGCATATTATTTTAGAAATAAGGAAATTTTTATAGATGCGGCCAAACGCTATTTTGAGACGTGCGCCTATCAAGAATTTTTTGTGAGTGGGCTGTACAATGAACTGGTTAAAATGAATAAAAAAATAAGTACATTCCCATTGGATGAACATATATCATTTGGAACGCCTGAAGAGTATAAGTTGGCTCAAGATGATGTTCGACTGGAAAAACTTCAATAATAGACAGATGAGGAGGGTAGTGTGGGACAAAGTGTCGAATTTAACAAGGGAATAACGGTAATAAGAGATTATCCTGGCGGTTCTAATGCTACGACCTCTCTTTGTATGGATAATGAAACAACTTTTTATAGAAAATATGCTGATGGATCTGATGCAGAAAAATTATATCAACAAATCCGATGGATTGAAGAGAATAAAGAAATTCTTCCATTACCACAGATTTTGAAGACAGATAAAGGCAGAGATTACTGTTTCTATGACATGGCATATGTAAGTCATTCCGTCGGCCTGTTTGAATATGCACATTCTATGCCGTTGGTTAATTCGCAGGATATTCTTAAGAAATTATTGGATTTGCTTTCGAATACCATATATGCAAAAGAAAAGTGCGAGGCAAACGGTGAGATTATAAGCAGATATTTTACAGAAAAGGTTGCTAAGAATCTGGAAAGGATAAGAGAGTCAACAGTAATAAAAGACCTTATGGGTTATGATGTTCTTTTTATAAACGGAGAAAAATACAACAATATTAAAGAATATGAGGACATTATTTCGGAAGAGTTTCTGCAAGAGATTTTTTATGATGAGAAGATGTCTGTTATTCATGGGGATTTAACTGTTGAAAATATTATATGTACACGTGACGAGCGAGGAGATGAGAGTTTTTATATAATTGATCCGAATACTGGAAACATTCTTAACTCACCTAATCTGGATTATGCTAAACTCTTACAGTCGCTACATGGAGAGTATGAGTTTGTAAGAACAGCTAAGGATATTACAGTACATGAGAATAAGATTGATTATTCTTATACACATTCACGAATATATGCTGAATTGTATGATTGGTATAGGAAGTATCTTCTGAACAATTTTAGTAATAAGACAGTAAGAAGCATATATATTCATGAAATTATACACTGGTTGCGACTTTTACCATATAAGTTGATGAAAGAACCGGAAAGAGCGCCGGCATATTATTCGAAGTTGATTATTATAATTAACGAAATAGCAAAATATTTATAAGGAAGGATCTTATACTTATGAAAGAATATCTGGCACTATTCGATCTGGATGGGACATTATTTGATACAAGAGAGGTCAACTTCTGTTCATACAAAGATGCTTTGTTGTCATATGGATTCATTCTTGAAAGGGAATACTTTGATAACAAATGTTTTGGGAGAAATTATAAAGAATTTCTGCCAGAGATAATGCAGGGTACAGAGAATATAGAGAAAGTGCATAAGGAAAAGAAAGAATTATATACACAATATCTGGGCAAAGCCAGGATAAACAAACACCTGTTTAATATAATTGATAAAATAAAGGAAGATTATTACATTGCTGTTGTGACTACGGCATCTAAAAAAAATACTATGGACATTCTTTGCTATTTTGGGTATCAGGATTATTTTGATTATATTATTACCCAGGAAGATATTAGAAAGAAGAAACCAGATCCGGAATGCTTTTATCTAGCAATGAAACATTTTAAAACTGATGCTACACATACGGTTATCTTTGAGGATTCTCCTGTAGGAATTGAAGCTGCCAAAGCAACTGGAGCAACTGTGTTGGTGATTAATAAAATGTAAGGAAGGGTTTGGAGATAGAAGAGATGAAGATACAAAATATCAGCGGTTTTATTAACGAAAAGAACCAGTCAGTTCCTGAATTTATACCCAGAGATACTGAATGGCTTGAATTAAAAATATTTAAATGTAATAGGAAAAATGAACTTTATTCATTTCGAAAGCATACTACAGAGCATTATCTGGTACTTGATGGGATTTTATGGGTACAGGGGAAAGAATACAGTTCAGGAACACTGCTCACATATTATCCGGGGGAAAGAAGAAGCTTTTTTGTGATAAAGGATGTTACATGCATTTCTATTAAAGACCCTTCATTATGCAAAGAAGATAAGTTAGAAGATGATAGTATTTGTTTACGAGATTTTATATCTCCCTATTTTATAGAAGGGAAAAAACTTGATGAAAGATATAACAATATAAAATACGAAGATATTTCTGTTGTTATTCAAGGTGCAATTGATGATAAATTTACACCTATGTCCATAGAAAGCGTTAGGACTTTTTTACCTGGCGCAGGAGTGATAATATCCACTTGGAAAGGGACGGATGTTTCCAAACTAGATTATGATGATATAGTTTTTAACGATGATCCAGGAGCTCCGTTTTTTGATAAAAACAATGGTACAAGGCATTATGATAACAGAAACCGATTGTTGGTTTCTACACAAGGTGGGATAAAAAGAGTTAATACCGAGTACACGCTAAAGATGCGTTCTGACTGTATTCTTTGCGGAGATGGAATCGTGCGGAATTATGGAAAATATCCGAAAAGTACGGAAGAATTGAAAATATTTAAGAAAAAACTGGTTGTCGGCGAACAATGTAACATAATGAAATTATTATTTAAGGATAGCTATAGACCATTTGTATTTCATGTATCCGATTGGTTTTGCTTCGGATTAACAGATGATGTTAGGATGTATTTTGACGGGATAGAAATTGAGTCTGTAGACCAGATGACGAAATGGAAATACAAAAATGATCTGTATATTCCGGAAGATGATATTATGGGACAAAATTTCAGTCCAAGATATAATTCGGAACAATACTATTTTTTATCTGCTCTGAGAAAGAAATATGATATTCCCTATGAGGATGCATCCGACTATTCAGAAGAAATTGGTAAATTGTCTGATAGGGCAATCGTCAACAATTTTGAGGTCTTGAATATCAAAGATCATGAGATAATTAATGCAAAAAAACAGAATAAACAGGCATGGGATTTAGAAAAATCAAAAGAGGCAGAGTTTTTTACAAATAAGAAATATGAAAAGGTATATAGCGAGCTATAGATGAAAGTACGGATTATACAAGATAATAAAGGATTTGAAGAACTAGGTTACAAATGGAATGATATGACAAGACACTGTAACCAGTTTACATTATACAAATGGCTATACTTATGGTGGAAGAATTACGGGGAAGATAAAAAGTTACGTATATATGTTGTAGAAGATGATGAAGATATAGTTGTGATACTTCCATTGATGCTCATTTCCCAAAATGGAATCACAACGTTAACACAATTGGGATTGAATGGGTCGGATTTCTATAGGTATATAGGCTCTGATAATTCCGAGGCTTTGGCATTAATCTTCAGAACAATAATAGAGAAGGAAAAGTATGATAGGTTTTGCTTGAGCAATCTTAGAACAGATGATAAGAATACTGAAACATTAGTTAAAACGGCTATAACTGTATTCAATAACCTGGATATAGTTAAACAAGGTCAGAGCTTTGTTGTTGATACCCGTTTGCCATATGAGGATTATTATAGAAATCGTTCAAAGAATTATAAACACAAAATGAGGCAGATTGCCCAAAACAGCAGTAAATATGAATTTTATGTTTGCAAAGATTATTCTGAAGAGATCATAAATGAAATTGTTGAATTACACAGAAAAAGATGGATTAGGCACATGCAGCTTTCTGTGTTTTATGATTATAGGCGCGAATCTTTTCTACACTCAGTATGCCGTGAGTTTGCTCAAATGGGTTTACTGCGATTGTTTGTTTTGAAAGATACTAGTGGAATAAAAGCATATAGGCTAGGTTTTTTGCATAACGGAATTTATCATGACTGGAATACTGCTTTTGACCTGGAATGCAGTAAGGATTCTGTAGGGATCCTTCTTTGTGAAAAGGTAATAAGATATTGCTGCAGTAATGATATTAATGAAGTGGATTTCTTAAGAGGTGAAGAAGATTACAAAGAAAGATTTGCAACTAACGCGCACGCATATATTACAGTAGAATTTAAGCGAATAAAGGAATTAGAAGATTATTTATATAGACCGCCGATAGTTAATGTTATGGAAAAGCTTAATAAAATAAAATCGGTGATTGTTGTACTGAAGAAATTATGTTCCTATGGAAAAGATGAGATTATAGATTTAGGAAAAACACTTGATGGATTTACCAGAGCGGGACTGAAAGTACAATGTGTAGCGGAGAACATAAGGCAGTCGGAACTGGTGCCAAATGAGATTTCAAGTAATGGAAGGATAACAATAGAAGATTTAGAATTTAGTGGTGAATCAGGGCGAGACATCCGTTCGCTTTTTTATATAGATGATCATACACTGGTCTTAGGCGATTCACTTCCGTTAATTCTTTCCGTAAATAACAATATAGGGGTGACTTGTCTATATATAAACGACTTGCTTATCAAAGAAAACAAAATTCTCATTTCTGAAAAACCGGATATGGTGATTGACAGGTTTAGCAGATTACTGGAACAGATAGATAATTAAGAGGTTAAAAACATTAATACAACAGGAGAGAGCGAATAAATATGGATGATACTTGGAAAATACTTCGTATACTTACAACTAATCGTTGCAACTATAGATGCCTATACTGCCATAATGAAGGACAAGAAAAAATAGATGAGAAGTCCGTACTTTCAATTGATAATTTCTATAAGATTACTGAAGCAATTAACGGAATGGGATTTCAAGAAATCAGATTTTCCGGTGGTGAGCCGCTTAGTAATCCCAGAACAGTTGAGATGATTGAATGGATGGATTCAAATACTGATTATGAGATAGGACTTGCAACTAATGGTAGTTTAATTAATGAAGAAATAGCAGAAAGACTTGGGAAAACAAGAACATTAGTAACACTTCATTTTCCAGCTATTGATGAAGATGAGTATAAACGAATTACTGGAATGCAAATAAGCGGATTGATAAATGCTATTGGTAGACTTGAAAGAAATAATGTAAAGCATTCGTTTAACTTTGTACTATACCCTGATACGATTAGTAACATATCGGATGTTATAGAACATGTTATTAAAAGTGGGAAACGAGTGAAGTTGCTTCCTTATATTGAAGAAAGCTTTAATAATTTTTCGGAAAGCATAATAGAAGATATAAAGAAGAAGGCGTCGGAGCAGGCAATATCGAAAACGGAGTTTTCAGCTGGCGGTATAACCACATGGGAATATGAAGGTGGTGGAAAAGTCAAACTGTTGGATTCCCCATGTTATGATCATAGTATTGACAGATGTCGTGAATACGGAGAACTTAGGCTGTTGCCAGACTTTTCATTACAAAAATGCATATTTAGCAGAGATTCCGTATCAATTAAAGGCATGACTGTAGAAGAGATACGAGAAGTTATCTCTGAATTATGGCAAAGCTTCAATACGTGTATAAAAAGGTGACAACTATGAAGATATTATTAAGTACGTCCGAAAATGGGTTAAATGCTGGAGGGCTTGCATTTCACTGTAATCAGCTTAAAACTATATATGAAGAGTTAGGACACGAGGTATTTGTGGAAGTCTTACTGAATCCGAACGATATAAAGGTTATTGATGGTGGATATGATCCTTATCTAGGTAACAAAATTCGTACTTCCTATATGCTGAAGTCAATAAGTAGCAGATATAAAGGGGCTGTTGATTTATGCGTTTCCTGTGGAGGCGGAAAGACAGCATATCAGTCTATGTTGATATGTAGAGAATTGAAAATTCCTCTATATATTGTTCTTTGTGGCAGCGAGATAAACTTATCTTCTGGTAATATGGAATTGAGCTTTTATAATTCTGAAGCATTAAAGTATGCTTCAGCAGTTATTGGATTATCAAACGAGTTAAACAGCAAAGCCAAGACTATGAACTCAAACTCTAAATGTAAGTACTATGTTATTCCGAACTACTATGATATGTCTGGAGATTATTCAAATGAAATAAAGGCTGATGTGGATGAAGGAATTGCATTTGTTACTGGAGCCGCTTATCTTGGAGAAAAGAAGGGCATATCAAATCTACTTGAAGCGTTCTCAAAACTGATTCATGATAATGGTAGAAACGATGTTCTTTATCTGTATGGAAAAATTGATAGTGACATCAAGGCCGCGTATGATAAACTGATAGAAGCCTGTAATATAAAAGAAAACGTCGTTTTTTGTGGATATTTGGACCGTCCTGCGTTTGAAGAACAGATGAGTCGGGCCGATGTATACATACAGACTTCTCCGTTTGAAGGTTTTGGAAATTCAGTTGCTGAAGCTTTATGTATTGGTAAAGATATTCTTATATCAAATACGGGATATATAGCAGAGGTTATATCAGACGATTTCCCAGATCATATAATTAAATCCTTAAATCCTGATGAAATGGCTGGCTCAATTTATGAATATATTGTAAGGACTTATTCTAAAAATGATAAATCAGAGATTAGAAAAAAACTTTCAAGATATGTCAGAAAAAATATAGTCATAGACCAATGGAAAATAGTATTAGGAGATAGAAAGTCACCTTGCATTAATATTGGGATGGATTCATGCTTGGCAGTAATGTTTCATGATATTGATCACGATTATTCAGGAGTTGATTATGGAGCAGAAGGGTTTGAAAAATTAGTTAAGAAAATATATGACACAGGTTTAGAGTTGTGTTCTGTAAGAAGGTTCTTTGATAATCCTTGTTCAGACCGTATGATTATCTGTACTTTTGATGACGGGTATGAAGGCGTATACAAATATGCTCTACCGGTATTAAAAAAGTTCGGATATACAGCCACAGTTTATATTTGTCCTGACTTGATCGGGCAGGATAATGCATGGAATCACAAAGATGTAAAGAAGAGGAATCATCTTAATGATGAGATGCTTGTAAGTTTGGTTCAAAATGGATGGGAGATTGGTTCACATGGCATAGCGCATATCAACTTGCTCCAGCTTTCTGAGCATGAACTCGAGAAGACGCTCAGTGACTCAAAGGATCAGCTGTCAAAATATGGAGAGATAGATTCCTTTTGCTACCCATACGGGAGTTATAATCTTTTTATAAAGGAAAAAGTAGCTCGATATTATAAAAATGCGTTTTCTGTCTCAATAGGTGGGAATAACTATATCAATGATATGTTTCAGATAACCCGTGTGACACCAGAAGATCTCATAGGAAGGTTAGGATTTTGATCATGAAAATATATGGAGTATTTAGAGGATTTCCAGGCCTAGGAAGAGTCATGTCTGGGGTAAGCATTCTTTCGTCTTTTAAAGAACTGGGATATGAAGTTAAGGCATATTCTTATCTTCAGGGAGTAAAAGCGTTAAGCAGACATAATATAGACTTAATCATGTGTGAGCAACCTGATACCTATCATATAACATCCATTGGACTTAATCCTGTATGCAGGACAAGTGAGAAGTTAATTAAATTGATATGTCAGGAGTCGCCGGATCTGGTTATAGTAGATGGAGAACCGTTATTTACGAGTACTTTGGTATCGGTATATCCTAGGAACAAGGTTGTTTCACTACTGAATCCGGCAGATCTTTATAATCCGGCAAATCCAGTTTCGTCAATGAATTTCTTCTGCAAGCACTATTTATCAGCCGGATCAGCTGTGGTTCACGGGATAGATAAGGACTCTATCATAATTCCTAAAGATACATGCGGATGCAATGTGATCAAAACAAATACAATCCTGCGAAAAGATGTGTTAGAAACAGTCACAAAAGAAAAGACCAATGTCGTTTGCATTTTAGGTGGAGGGAGCAGTAATTCCTCAGAAAATTTTTGGAATTCGACCATTGAAATGGCAAAAAGAATTTTGGAAACTGCCAGATGTCTTATAAATGAGACCTTTATAATATATTGCAATGATGATACAGTTGCTAAAGCAATAAAAAGCATCTCTTTACCCAAGAATGTCAGAATCCTTTCGGAATATGCTTTGCCACAAGAGATGTATGATACTGCTAAGATAATACTGTGTAGAGCAGGAAGAAACACGATAAGTGAGATCCTATACCTAAATATTCCAGCCATACTAATGTCATCTAATGGCGATTTCCGATCATCGGAACAAAATGAGAACATAAAAAAAGCTTGTTCAATACGGCAAGGAAGACTTTTAGAAGCGTGTAATGATGAGACAGGGGATATGCTTGCAGAGAAGATAATGTCCGCTATAAATACAGAAAATAGTACTATTCATTATAATCCGGGAAATGTTGAAACTATGGATTATTTGTTGAAACTTTTGAAATGATTCATTAACCGTTATATTACAATAAGAAAATCTTTAGGCATCATGTCAATTAAGGACATGGTGCTTTTTTGTTGAGAACAGTTCTACTAGGTGTGAAATTGTAGATTTTGGCTTTTTAAATCTTTTAGTTTTTAGGTCGATTATTGTGCTGCCAGCACACCATATGATAAAAGACGGATGATATAATGAACTCACAAAGAAACAAAAAATACTTATCAAACAGGAGGAAAACAATATGGAAATGAATCGAGTAAACGAATTAGTAGCATCAATGAAGTCTTTTGGAAAAGAAAAGTATTATAAGGAGGAAGTTTTTACCGAAATGTTAGCACTTCAGCAAGAAATTGCAGCACTCACCTTTAATTTAGACTGGAACTCTGCAGCAAATCTGAAAATATGGGATGTGGAAAGGCATCTGGAGCAGCTTAATAATGAATGTGGCAATGTAGCAAATGAGGAATTAAGAAATTTTATGGATGGATCAAAAAAACTTAGTAATTGTATAAAAGCGGAAATATCTAGAAGAAGAGGGGAGGGGAGAGTATTTAAAACATTGGAAGATATAGATACACCAAAATTAATTCTTGAGAATGTAGATTTGAAAAATGGTGATGAGAGAACAAAATTAGATGCGGTGATTATAACATCGCAAATGATTACAATAGTTGAAATAAAAAACTCTTCCAAAAATGTATATATTAGAGAAGATGGTGTTTACTATAGAAAGGGCGAGCATTGTATACCGGATTGTAACATTGAAGATAAAATGAAGTTGAAAGAAGAATTATTGAAAAAGGTACTCTCGGCAAACGGATTTGAGAATGTTTTAATTAACAGTTTGGTGGTTTTCACAAATGCTATGGTAGAGATTGAGAATAGATGCGAGAAGATTACGACATGTTTTATAAGTCAGATAAACTCCATTATAGAAAAGCAGCATAGCGACATGAGTTTGGATTATAATGAGATGATCAGGATATATCGAACTGTGAGAGCAGCAGCAATTAAGGAAGAGTACTTAGGAAAGTTGAATGTAGAAAGTTATAAAACTGATTTTGCAACACTTAAGGTTCTTCTTGAGGATGCATCTGCTAAGAAAGATTCAGTTGAGAAAGAAAAATTTGTTGATGTAAGTAAGACTAGATGGAACTGGTTAAGACGTATATTTAACATAAAGAAAGCAGGTTGATTGGGTGTAAGTATCGTAAGATTTGTGGACAACGGTATATTGAGGGGGGAGGTGATAAACTAGATAGAGAAAATAACTTCCTGCCGAATACAATTTGACAGGAAGAGAAAGAATGTAGCACGCAGGTATAATTCTTAAATTACGGAGGAAAAATAATGAGTAGATTTACAATGTGTCCTGAATGCGGGAGAAGAATGAGAAAAATCAGCGAAGATGAGTACTATTGTCCTTACTGTGCAGATAATGATGATGACATGCCGGATTGTTGTGTTTCATGTGGCGGGAATTATCCTGAATGCACATCAAGTTGTCCATTGGTTGATGACTAAAATGATAAAGCATGAAAAACTGGCCTAGAGTTATTACTGTGAAAGACTAATGTAATGCTCTTTTGAAATTGACTGGCGGTCAAGAATTATTGGCCGCCAGAAGTTGCATTTTTTCTTGTTTAGTTGCGAATATAGGGATTAAAATTTTTAATGTTGCAGGTATAAAAAAATAGTTGCAAAAACAGTGAAAATATTGCAAAAAAATGCAACGTGATATATAATGAGTGTGTTAGTAAGAGAATGAATTGTTAAAGGAGAAGTATTATGGGAAAAAATACGGATATCACATTTCTTTGTGTAAAGTTAAAGGAACTTCGAGAAAGTCATGACTGTACGATGGATGAGATGGCAAAGAAACTGTCTGTCTTTGATAATGGTATAGTTCCTAATAAATCATCTATTTCAAGGCTGGAATCAGGAAACACAAGCGAAAAAACGCTTATTGATATGGCGAATAAGTATTGTAAAGCGTTTGGTATGACGGATAAGCAGATTGAACAGTTTATGCGAGGAACTAGAATTGCTATCCCAGACACTTCTGCCTTATTAAAGAACTCTCAGCTGATTGATGAATTGAATAAGGAATATGACAAAGTTATTATTCCCAAAGTGGTAGTCGATGAACTTGACTATAACAAAAATCATAATAGCAATACCACTATAGCTAAGAAAGCATGGGAGATAATACGTGGAATCGGTTATGGCGATAAAGTAATCTCCATGGATTATAATGGACCACAACATGAAACTAATGATAACAAAATTATAAGCATAGCTAAGGAAGCGGCCGTAAAGTATTCTTCTAAGGTTGACATTATAACTGAAGATACTGATTTTTCAGCATATTTAAAGGAAGATGAGTATGTAACGGCGATTCATCTGCGTGATTATATAAAAAGCAGACAGGAAATCTTAAATATGGATCGCATGGAATATTTTGATTCTTTGTTTTTGGATTCATATGAGGGAATAGAAAAACCTACTAGAGAAGAGGCTAATGGTTATCTCAGAGATGGAAATACACTGATTGTGTCTGTTGTAAGAAATAGGAGAGTATCATTTGATCAACGCAAAGCTAAAATCAAGTGGTTAATAAGCAGTGGTGCAGATGTAGATGAGCGAGATAACAGTAGAAGATATTTTCCTCCACTTACACATGCTGTTCAGATAAATGACATAGATATGGTAATATTTCTACTTAAGGAATGTAAGGCAAATCCCAATGTTGGAAGTAGGAATCCGCATGATTCGGGATATTTGCGGCAGAAGAATGAAGGAAATATGCCATTAATGGTTGCTTCATACGATGGCCGTGATGCTATGGTAAAGCTGTTCTGCGAAGATGAAAGAATTAGTATTAATCAGCAGGACGGCAATGGATATACTGCATTGATGAAGGCTTGTATGAATGGGAACATTAGATGTAGAGATATACTTGTAGAGCATCATGCTGATGAAAAAATAGTTGATATTAACGGGAAGACGGCAATGGACCATTATAATTCATTCCTTGAAAATGGTCCGTCAAAGAAAAAGTTTGATAGAGGCAATGGCGGAAGAAAAAATTATAACAATGGACCCAAGAGATGGTGATTTGATAACGACGTTGATTTTGTAGGGAGATACAACATGAATGATCAGATGAAAACGGACTTTTTAAGAAAACGAATGATCCAATTAAGAGAAAAAAATGGTTTAACCATTACTCAGTTGGCTAAAGAAAAGAGAATCAACAAATCAATTCTATCGAGAGCTGAAAAGATAGGAGGACCGACCAGTTTTAAGACAGTTAAACATTATGCAAAAATGTATTGCGAGTGGTTTCACTTGAGTGATGAGCAATGCGAGATGTTTTTACGTGGAGAGAAGGCGGTGATTATGGATACATCGGCCTTGATTGAACGACATACACTTCTTGATGAACTATGTGAAGAATATAGTTATGTATTTGTACCCAGCTTTGTAATCGATGAACTCGGTGATATTGAAAATAATAATCCTAATGATTATGGGCGAGAAGCCAGTGCACTTTTAAGGAATATTCATGAAGATGAGAGAATTTATACTAAAGTGTATTCGATACCGACTAATACTAAATCTATGATTGTGGATATAGCAAATGCTGTGATCGAGGACACCAATTGTTCTGTTGATATAATCACGTATGACTATAAAGTGGCTATTCAAATAGGTGGATGTGTTGATAAAGAATCAAAGTTCAATCTTCTATTTTTAGATGATTATGTAGCTACCAAACAAAATCTGGTAAATATGAAATATCTGAATGAATTGAATGATTACTATGCTGAATCTTACGAAGATGTAAAGATAGAGCTTGGTTTACCTCTACAGATTAGCAATAATGCGGATATTAATTTAGATGCTTATTTATCAGATGGATCAACACTAATCATTTCCGCAGTAAATAATAAAGCTGTTTCGCCAAAACAACGGATGGAAAAAATACGATGGCTGGTTGAAAAAGGTGCAGATATTAATAAGCGTGATTGTGGTGACGAGTATCTTCCGCCCATATCTCATGCCATTCGAAATAAGGATTTTGCAATGTTTATGTTTCTTTATAAAGAATGCAATGCTGACCCAAATGTTGGAAGCAAATATCCATATGATTTGGGTAAACATCGATACAAAAATGATGGGAATATGCCATTAATGATTGCGGCGTGGAATAATCAAATAGATATTGTAAAGGTTCTATGTGCTGATGAGCGTGTGAGTAAGAATCAGCAAGATGGTAAAAATGGATATACTGCACTAATCAAGGCATGCTATTGGGGATATAAGGAATGCAGAAAAATACTGGAGGAAGCAGGTGCTGATACAACTATTCTTGATCACTCAGGGATGACAGCTCAAGATAGATGGAAAGAGTGTTTATCACTTGGAAGATATAAGGAAAGGGAAACTAATGATCGACAGAGTATGCATTTCAATTAATAATCGATGTAATCTTGGTTGCCGATATTGTCACTTCCATGAAAAAGACATCATAGAGGATGCGGACATGAACGTGTTTGAGATACTTGACAATATCAAACGATATGCTCGGGGACCTTTCAAGATTGGATTTGTTGGTAATGGTGAGAGTTTCCTGGACTGGCCAAAATTGAAATCTTATATTGCGTATCTTGAGGGCTATGACAATATAAGAGCCTATACCATAACAAATGGAACCATTGCACTTCAGGACGAAGATTGGAAGTTCCTTGAAGATCATCATATCAATGTGGGATTTTCGGTAGACGGATATCGGGAACTACACAACTTAAATCGTTGCGGATCATTTGACGAAGTTATAAAGAATGTCGAGGAGTATAAACGGGTTACCGGTCATTATCCGACATTTAATGCGACTGTCGGGAAAGAAAGCCTTAAGAACGCAGATAGGATAATAGCCTTTTTTAAGCCATTTGGAACTAAGGTTACGTTTTCAAGAATGATAGGTAAGTTTGGTATTTCACTTCAGGACTATAGATATTTTTTAAATGTGGCCGAGAAAGAGATACCTATAAGAAGAGGCGGATATGACTGCACTATGTACGGCGGACAATGTGCAGCCGGTTTAAATAACTATTTTTTCTCTAATGGTAAAATATTTTATTGTGGAAACTGTGTTGACCTTCTGCCTATCGGAAATAGTTCTATGCCGTTTGAGGAATTGGAAAATATACGTTTATCCTTTGACCGAAATTATTGTTATAAGGAGCAATTATGAGAATTGGTCTATATGGTATGCCTACAGCTGGTAAATCATATATAATGAATAAAATAGATTTTATGCCGAAACTTTATGGCAGTAGTTTACTTAGGGAAATATGCCCTGGTTTTGAGACAGCAAGTGAGTATGACAGAATTTTAGCACGTCGGCGGCTTGCAGAGAATTTGGCAGATAGGGATACGTTCATAATGGATGGTCACTATGCATTTGGAAATCAGGTTGTGTTTACAGAAAGTGACGGCCTTTTATATGATGTTTTTATCTATCTGTATATTTCGCCTGATAAGCTGATTGACCGTATGAAGGTCTCAGAGCGTAACTGTAAGTATTTGAAATATGATATTTCGGAATGGCAAAAGAGGGAAGTTGAGAGCTTAAGGGAGTATTGTCATGTAAATGAAAAAGATTTTTATGTATTGGATAACCCCCCGGGAAATGTTTTTAATGAAGTATTGGAAGTTATAGATTTTATAAAGGCGGTATCCGAGGGATATAGTTGTGCAGCTTTTGCAAAAGATATAGCAAAGGATATTCTTGAAAAGTCCAGTTCAGATACAGTTATTCTTATGGATGGAGATAAGACACTAACTATAGAGGATACTTCAAATAAGGTTTTTGGTTATCAGACCCATTTATATGATGGGAATTTTTACACAGGCTTTCAGTCATGGAAGCAAGGAAAAGAGTTTGCCAATTATTATTTTGATGACATAAAGCATATGCCGGTTGCTTTAAACGAAAAGGTATATAAGGAGATAGGACCTGATACATATATCCTTACTTCTGGTCATGAAAGAATTTGGGAATTTATTTCAAAAGAGTTAAATATCCCATTCTATTATGGAAGCGAAATGTCTGCTGAGACAAAACTGTACATAACCAAGTTTTTACAGAAAAGTGGTAAAAAGGTTGTAGCTTATGGTGATGGAATGAATGATTACTATATGTTAAAGCAAGCTGATAAAGGTTATTTGGTGACAAAAAAGGATTCAAGCATTAGCAGATCATTAAATGGAAGAAACTTGGAGGGATTAAACCTTGTATGAGTTAGAGAAAAACGAAGAAATTTGTAAGCTTATCGAGATAACAAAATCAAATTCGGGTATTTCAGGACCTGAATTAGTTAAGGCACATATCGCTTTAGGGGAGCAACTGGGAATGAATATGAAATCATTTGATCCTAAAGATACAACAATTGTTGCTTTCCTTAGGGGAGGAATCTTTTTTGCTGAAGGGTTGTATTTTGCTTTAGGATGTAAGTTTCAGACTTTTGATCCTAAACATGAAGAGTTTATTAAACCAGATACTAAAAACATTATTTTAGTAGATTCTGTAATCAACACAGGCAAGTCTATCATGAAGATATATAATAAGGATATGATAGTTGCATGCTGTGTAATAAATGAGAACGCAGTACCGTTGTTCGAAAAAAAACTATACACGGTACGTGTATCTAAGAATTCTTTTGTGGGTGTAAATGTTAAAAAACAAGCGGGTAATAAGGGACCAGATACAACTTTGAGACTTTTTAATCAGATATAGTAATATGCGGAATTTAGAATTGGCCAGGTAAAACTGGTCTTTTTTTGTTGGAGTTGCAAAAAATTAAAAAAAGTTGCAAAAAAAGCCTGACAGAAAGGAAGTGTTGCAGATTCCTCAAAAGAGTTGCACAAAGATGCATGAAATAGAACATTGTTGCAACATATTGTTCAATGTTGCTGAATAGGCTTAATCTATAGACATAAATGCAACAGGAGTATATAATGGCATCAGTAACAAAGAAAGCCACCCCAATACTTTTACAAAATGAAAGGAGATATGCAAATGAACAGCTTTGGAAAATTCTTGATGACACTATTTATTATCCTTTATGTGGTATCCCCTGTTGATGCCTGTCCTGGTCCGATAGACGACATCATCGTGATACTGTTAGGTATGGCACTTAAGAAGGGCGATGGGAACCTGATTAAGGATTAATGACCCAATTAATGGCAGACAGTATAAAAGAATTGATATTGTGCTGACAGTACACCCGTTACATAAGAAAAGATGTTACTATCTATATACAAGAACAGAGAAGGGAGGTGATTATCTAAAAAGAAAATGATTGTGCTAGCAGCACAACACTTTGAAATGAAAAGATGTTAAACTTAGCTCATCAAAGAAAAAGGAGGAAAAACATGAATTCTTTCGGTAAATTTTTAATGACAGTAGTTATCATTCTCTATGTAGTATCGCCAATCGATGCTTGTCCTGGACCGATAGATGATATTATTGTGATACTCTTGGGAATGGCACTTAAAAAAGGAAATGAGAAAATTACACAACAGTAACCGTTAATCAATGCTATTACCCCATCCGGTTTTTACCGGGTGGGGATTAAGTAAAAAAATTTAGTGGCACAAAAGTATATCACACTGAGAGGAGAAAAAAATGACTATCTACACAACAAATGAATGGAAAGGTTATGGGAAACAGAATTATTACTGGAATGAATATCGAAAGGAAGGAGATGAAGTTTTAAAGTATAAGTGCCATAGGCAGAAAGTCTTTGACGGAGATGAAAGCAACTGGGAAAAAGATGAAACATTAGAGGAATCATGGAACATAGATGATCCTAACATGCCAGATTGGCTCCATAATTATTTATAAACAAAACAACTTTGATATTTACTGTAAGCATTACTTTTTTCAGGAGGATAAAATATGCATTATGCCGTTATTGACGAGGAATTTTGTAAGGTTGTTCGTGGAGCAAGAACAAGAGAATATAACCTTAAGAATGAAATAATTCAGATAGGAATCGTACTTCTTGATGAGTCATATGAAGTGGTGGATAAGTTTAGTGCATATGTTAAACCGGAACATGGATATGTGGATGGATTTATTAGAAATCTTACAGGAATAAATCAGTATATAGTATCGAAAGGTGAACTGCTAGAGGATGTTTTGGAAAAGATTAAGGAATGGCTACCAGAAGAAACAACAATGGTTTCCTGGAGCATGCATGATCGTAGGCAGCTTTTAGCAGAAACCAAGGTAAAGAATATAGATACCGAATGGTTACAGGATATGTTTGATACCTGGACTGACTGTCAAGCTGAATTTAGTAAGAAGATTGATTCTAGAAAAGACTACAGATTGGAAGAGGCATTAAACTTGTCAGGAGTGATATCTGAAGGAAATTATCACGATGGTTTATCAGATGCATACAACACCGCAAGCTTGTTCAGAAAGTTAAGAACAGAAGAGAACTTTAAACTAAGTCAAAATTATATCAGGGCCGATGAGAAAACTGAAGTAATTACATATTCTCTTGCCAACCTTTTGAATGGTTTAGTAATAGCATAATTGATGTTCGAGAAAAAGGTATTAGGTTGATGAAATCAAGGTAGCGACTTGTAATAACTATTGAAAGTGTTTAGTTGTAAGAACGGACTGGACCTTTTCAAAAAATGTTCAGTCCGTTCAATACCTAAAATAGGAGGATTGTTTATGAGAACAATATCATTTAGAACTGCAGATGAAAAAACAAGGGATGAGTTATCCCAGAAAGTGTTCGAGTTTGTTAAGAATAGCAAATTCGTAAGAGATTTCGAGTTAAGAGATATTGTTATGGCTAAATGTAATGATAAGGATTCTACATATTTATTTCATATAACAATATCAGATTGCGTACCGGTCACCCTTGCATTAAGTCTTCCAAATTTTGAGAAAGAAGGAGATGTTGAGGCGGCAATGAGACTAGACTCAGATTTGTTTTCAGAGGCACTTCTGATCCCAAATCATGTAAAGGTCTCAATCAATTGGGCGAAAGAAACGGTAAACAGATATAAGGTAGTACAGACTAATTATGATATGATTCTAGACTTGGTAAAACAAGGTGTTAACCCAAAAGAGATAAGTCAGAGATTTGCAATAAACTGGTCTGGAGAGGATAGCATGAGAATGCTGGAAAAAGAAAAATCTAATATCTTGGTACAATAAGTAAGGACAGCAAATAAACTCAATATAGTGACTATGTAGAGGAGGAAGGATCCATGGCTAGAGAAAAAACGGTGACAAAGATAGTTGATAAATTCAGTAAGTATAATCCAAAACTTACTGTGATCAGGGTGGTCCGGTATGGATTTATTTATCTGGTTATAGCAACCTATAATGTCTCAAACGGTTTCAAGGAGATGGATCCTCTCTATCTTTATAATGATTTGACCGGAAGTATAACAGGGTATTGTCCTACAGCTAATCTAAGACAGTTCGGAAGAATACAAAGGTGGGGCAAAGTTATATATACAAACCCCTTGGTAGAAGATAATATGAAGGAGACCAGATTTGAAAACTAATACTAAAGTAATGAGTAACAAAAGACTTATAGATAAGATATTTTTTGAGTACAAATCTATAAAAAAAAGGAAAATATGGGTTTCGGGAATACCTACTGGGTTCTATGATCTAGATTTTAAGACTCAGGGTCTCCAGAAGGGAGATATGATTTTGATAGCAGGACGTTCATTTATGGGAAAGACAGCTCTTGCATTAAGCATATCAAGTTATGTTGCACTTAAAGAAAAAATGACTGTTGCCTATTTTAGTCCACGATGTTCTGACAAACAGATTATGACACGGCTGTTATCCATAGATTCGGAAGTTAATATTCTGGATGTAGTATATGGAAAGATTGATAAGGATGCTAAGAGTAAACTAAAAGAAACTGCAAAGAGAATAGCTAATGCACCATTATTTATAGATGATTCACCATGTATTACAACAAGTGAAATCAGAGACAGGTGTCGGAAACTAAATAAAGGGAACGAGCTAGGACTGATAGTGATAGATAGCCTCCAGTATATAGTTTCGGATACAAGGTGGAGATATTGCTCGATTGATAAGCAGAAGCGGTCTGTAATGATAGGATTAAAGAAACTCGCCATTGATATGGGATGTCCGGTAATTGTGATTTCAAAACTTTCTGAACCGGTAAATCTTTATGATAACATAAGACCAGAGGTAACAAATCTGGATAGTGCGGATTATTCTGCACAATATTCGGATGTTATCATTCTTATGTATCAGGATCGAAATCTTCGTGAAAATATTCCGGAAAAGGATATTCTAACGGATCTGATCATAGTAAAGAATCGTTTAGGGAAAGACGGGGTAGTAAAGCTGAGACCGCAGTTTGAGTATTCGAGGTTTGTTAATATAACCTAAAAAAGGGGGAGATTCGTATGGGTGTAGAAATGGGTTTTCTGGGGTTTATCGTCCTTTTTGTTTTACTGATGGGAAGCTGTAAGTGGTTGCTGACTTATGAGAGACAGGAGAAAATAGCAAAAGAGAGAAAAATTATAAGCTCAGACATCACACTAAAGGAATGAGTGATTTCTTTTCTAATGTTATAGAAGTGAAGCGTGTAAACAATTATATTGTTGGAATATAAAAGTTGTTTTATAACTTTTCTTATTAAGAGAGAGTTTAATATCATAATCAATTCGAATACTCTCTTAAAGACAGAAATGGCAGAAAGACGAAACCTTCTGCCATTTTTCACATACTCACTAGTTATATAATCGTAGATTTTTGCACATACTTCATTGAATCTCGAGAGTATTATAAATGGAATATAGCAGGTTTTACTTACGGTAAGAAGTTGTTAATTCCATCATTTTACGAGTATGTGAAAAAAAGTCTGTAAATATATAAATAATTGTGGAACTATTAGGTCTCCTAAGATAAAATATAATTATCATAGGAGGCCTATTATTATGGCAAAAGAAAAGAAACCCGTACACAAAGTTCAGATGACCGATGGCAAGCGCCAGATTATCCAGCAGCTCCTTCAGGAGTATGACATTGAAACAGCTGAAGACATTCAGGATGCCCTTAAAGACCTGCTTGGTGGAACCATCAAAGAAATGATGGAAGCTGAAATGGATGATCATCTTGGTTATCAGAAGTCAGAGAGAAACGACAGTGACGACTACAGGAACGGATACAAAACTAAGCGTGTGAATTCCAGCTTCGGCAGTTTTGATATCCAGGTACCGCAGGACAGGAAATCGACATTTGAGCCTCAGATTGTCAAGAAAAGGCAGAAGGATATCTCTGAGATCGACCAGAAAATAATCTCAATGTATGCAAAAGGGATGACAACACGGCAGATATCAGACACACTTAATGACATATATGGTTTTGAAGCCTCAGAAGGCTTTATTTCGGATGTCACTGACAAGATACTGCCGCAGATTGATGAATGGCAGCACAGGCCCTTAGAGGATGTGTATCCGGTCATTTTCATTGATGCGATACACTATTCCGTCAGAGACAATGGCATCATCAGAAAACTGGCCGCATATATCATACTGGGCATAACCTGTTCCGGACACAAAGAAGTACTGACGATACAGGTCGGGGAAAACGAGAGCGCAAAGTATTGGCTCTCCGTTCTGAACGAGCTTAAGAACAGAGGCGTCAGGGACATAATGATTGTATGCGCTGACGGCCTTACAGGCATAAAAGAAGCCATATCGACCGCCTTCCCGAACACAGAATATCAGAGATGCCTCGTGCACCAGGTGAGGAATACACTAAAGTACGTATCCGATAAAGACAGGAAGACATTTGCCAATGACCTTAAAACAATCTATAATGCGCCATCTGAGGAAGAAGGTCGTCAGGCATTGGACGATGTCAAGGAAACATGGGATGAAAGATATCCACGTGCTATGACACGCTGGTATGATAACTGGGATGCCATAAGCCCTATCTTCAAATTTTCTTCGGAGGTCAGATCTGTCATCTATACCACAAATGCCATAGAAAGCCTTAATGCCACATATCGCAAGCTGAACCGTCAGAGAAGCGTATTCCCGAGCGACCAGGCTCTGTTAAAAGCCCTATACCTGTCAACATTTGAAGCTACGCGTAAATGGACTATGCCAATGCGTAACTGGGGAAGAATTTATGGTGAGCTTAAAATCATGTATGATGGCAGACTTCCAGAATAAATAAAAATGGAGCTTCAGTCCATATTGGACTGAAGCTCTGATATTCGATTAACTTCCAAGATAACCTGCTAACCCGACAATCTGAAATTTTCTTAACCAAATTGCTCTCAGCCCGGTCTTTGAACACCTGCAGAATCTTCTCCAACTTGGTTGTATCTCGCCGCCTATGAATTGCCCGTTCAAAACCACACCATCAGCGCACCGGTGTGCTGTTTCACAGTTTCATGACAAGTTCGTATTGTTCCACTTCCCTTGTCCCGTCTTGCGTCTTCAAGGTCGTTACTACTTCTTTCGTTATCTCAAAGCCTATCGAGCGATACATGTTTTGAGCGATCAGATTCGTTCGCTTCGTCTCTGTTGTGTACGTCGTAAATCCCTTCTCCTTCAAAAGCGGAATAACCTTTTCGAAAATGGTCTTGGCAATTCCCATCCTCCGATACTCGGGGATGGTACAGGTAAGGATATCGTAAGCAGTATTCCTTCTGTCTTTGCGAATACCGTTCAAAACCATACCAACGCATTCACCGGTATCCTCGTCAAATGCAGCGACGGAAACAGAAGGATCATAACCGTGCGAATCAAGCAACTCATCGAACATTTCCGGGTTGACTTCCTTTTTAAGCAGACTGTTGGGGTTCATCGTTTTCAGATTCGCCTCATACAGGACCTTCGTAGGTACATTTTCCAACTGCGCATATGATATCTTCATGCTTTCAAATAAGCCTCCGTTTTTAGTAACCGGTTATTTCAAAGTTTCTTGCCCAACTTATTGCGGTATTATGTTCTATCGCTCATATCGACAAACTGGGATTTATACATTTCCCGTATCATTCCATTCCGATTTCAACAGGCTGTACATACAGGCATCAACAATTCCTTTATTGCTAATATCTGCTTGTCGTAGCGTTCCTT
>JAEEGK010004955.1_pt1 | contig 32336 bp, 30 predicted proteins | sample 8958771 | NCBI WGS metagenome assembly JAEEGK01 (sample SAMN16246547, study PRJNA631951) | gut metagenome | biome: gut microbiome; feature: rumen; material: SC-attached | host: Bos | place: Iran: Karaj | collected 2018-10
GTTTGAAGCTATCTCGCGAAGATAGTCGTTACTGCCGAGAAACCACTTGGGCTCCGTCAGAACCGATATACAGTCCGCACCTGCCGCCTCATATTCGCGGGCTATCTGCAGATAGGGAAAATCGGGAGCGATGAGTCCTTTTGAGGGTGAAGCCTTCTTGCACTCGCAAATAAAAGAAAGTCCTTCTTTGGCCAGAGCCTTCTCAAAAGGAAAATCTACTGTTTTAAGGCTGCCTGTCATGCTCTTTAACTCCGCAAGCGGGAGCCTTAACTGAGCCGCTGCCACACGCTCGCGGGCATGAGCCGCAAGTTCATCAAGGATGGTCATTATTCTTCCTCCGGGCGATTGCTTACTTCAATAATCTTTTTAAGGGTTTCGGCAGCCTTGCCTGAGTCGATAAGCTCAGCCGCAAGAGCGATACCGTCTTTAAATGTGTCTGCCTTACCTGCGATGTAGAGTGAAGCGCCTGCGTTTATCAAAACAGCGTCGCGCTTGGGTCCTTTGGCGCCTGCAAGGATGTCGCGGGTAATCTGTGCATTCTCTTCGGGAGTGCCGCCTACAAGGTCTTCTTTGGTGCAACGGGTGAAGCCGAAGTCTTCGGGAGCGATGGTGTAAGTCTTGAACCAGCCGTCACGAATCTCGCAAACCTTGGTGGGAGCGCTCATGGAAATTTCATCGAGCTTGTCCATACCGTATACCACCATGCCGCGGTTGATACCTAAGCTACAAAGAACCTGAGCAAGGGGCTCTACAAGATAATCATCGTATACGCCGAGTAGCTGCATCTTGGGTGAGCCGGGGTTGGTAAGGGGGCCGAGGATGTTGAAAACGGTTCTGAAACCGAGTTCCTTTCTGATGGCGCCCACATACTTCATGGAAGTGTGGTATTTCTGTGCAAAGAAGAAGCACATTCCGGCTTCTTTTAACAACTCAACGCAACGCTTGGGGCTCTGGTTGATGTTAACGCCCAAAGCTTCGAGACAGTCTGCGGTGCCGCACTTGGAAGATGCTGCGCGGTTGCCGTGCTTGGCTACCTTAACTCCGCCGGCTGCGGCTACGATGGCTGAAGTGGTGGAAATGTTAAAGCTGTGAGCATTGTCACCGCCGGTTCCCACTATTTCAAAGATATCCATGCCGGTTTCAACCTTGGTGGCGTGGTCTCTCATGGCAGCGGCACAGCCTGCGATTTCATCGGTGGTCTCGGCTCTGGCGCTCTTGGTGGAAAGTGAAGCGAGAAATGCCGCATTCTGAGTGGGAGTGGTTTCACCGCTCATAATTTCGTTCATTACGCTATACGCTTCATCATAAGTTAAATCTTCCTTGTTAACAATCTTTACAATAGCTTCTTTAATCATTTTCGTATCCTCCGTACCATTACATTTTTGCGATGTTTTTAATAAAGTTTCTGAGCATTGTTTTTCCGTCGGGAGTCATGATGGACTCGGGATGGAACTGTACCCCGTAAATCGGGTATTTCACGTGTTCAACCGCCATGATTTCTTTTTGATCAGTTTCGGCGGTAATCTTAAGCTCTGCGGGAATAGTAGCGGGGTCGGCGGCAAGCGAGTGATATCTTGCTACCAAAGCCTTTTCGGGAACTCCCTTGAAAAGCTTCGAGTCCTTGTCGAAAGTTACCTCCGACTGTTTGCCATGCATCAGCCTGCTTGCGTAAGTGACTGTAGCACCGAAGGCTTCGCAGATGGCCTGGTGACCGAGGCAGACACCTAAGATAGGATATTTGTCACCGAGTTCTTTTACCACGTTGATGATGACGCCTGCGTCGGAAGGTTTACCGGGTCCCGGCGAAAGAATGATGCACGAGGGCTTCAGAGCATCGATTTCTTTTACCGTAAGTTCGTCGTTTCGGATAACCTTTATGTTGTCGTCAATCTCCCCGATGAACTGGTAGAGGTTGTAGGAAAAACTGTCGTAATTGTCGATGAGAAGTATCATAATTCCTCCGTTCCGGCTATTTCCAAAGCCTTGAGGGAAGCTTTTGCTTTGTTTAAGCACTCTTCGTATTCTTTCTCCGGTACCGAGTCGGCCACGATGCCGGCGCCGCTTCGTACGAAGACTTTACCGTTCTTTTTGTAGGCTACGCGGATGGCTATGCAGGTATCCATGTTGCCGGTGAAATCGATGTAGCCGATGGCTCCGCCGTAGATGCCGCGTTTGTTGTTCTCAAGCTCGCCGATTATCTGACAGGCGCGAATCTTGGGAGCGCCGGAGAGTGTTCCTGCGGGAAGAACAGCTTCGATAGCATCAAGAGCATCCTTGTCATTTTTAATAACTCCGCGTACGGTGGAACCGATGTGCATTACGTGTGAGAAACGTTCGATGGAGTGAAGCTTCTCGACTTCTACGGTGCCAAACTTACTGATGCGTCCGAGGTCGTTTCTGCCAAGGTCCACTAACATATTGTGCTCGGCAAGTTCTTTTTCATCCGCAAGAAGTTCAGTCTCAAGAGCCTTGTCTTCCTCATCCGTCTTACCCCTGGGTCTCGTGCCCGCAAGGGGGAAGGTATGCACCACTCCGTTTTCAAGCTTCACAAGGGTCTCGGGAGAAGCACCCGCCACCTCCACATCCGTGCCGGAGAAATAGAACATATACGGCGAAGGATTGATGGTACGAAGCACTCTGTAAGTGTTTAGCAGGCTTCCTTCAAAAGGAGCGCTCAAGCGATTGGAAAGCACCACCTGGAAGATATCACCTTCTCTGATGTAAGCCTTGCCCCGCTCCACCATATCGGTGAATTCTTCTTTTGAAAAAAGAGGGGTAACCGGACCCGTAAGCCGTCCGCCGGGCTCATTGCTCTTCACACCGGTCTTTAAAAGGTTTACCAGGTTCTCAAGCTCCATGACCGCTTTGTTGTAGCCCGTGGTCACATCTGAGAGGTTCATGTTCACCATAAGGATTATCTTTTGCTTGATATGGTCAAAAGCAATTACCTTATCAAAAAGCATCAGGTCGATATCCTTGAAGTTCTCCGAATCCTCAACCTTAACCTTTGCTGTGGGCTCGCTGTAACCGAAAAAGTCGAAGGAGAAATATCCCACCAGGCCGCCGGTAAAAGAAGGAAGGTAATCAAACTTGGGACTTTTGTAATCCGCCAGAATCTTTCTGAGATAATCCGAAGGCTTGTCGGTCTTAAAAGAAAGATTGGAAAACTTTATTTCTCCGTCCACACAGGTGATATCCATCTTGGGATCGTACCCCATGAAAGTGTAGCGTCCCCAGGTATCATTGGCGCTTGCGGACTCAAGCATGTAGCAGTGAGTGGATACATTCTTAAGAATCCGCATGGTCTCAATGGGAGTGGTGAAGTCGGAAAGAATCTCGGTGCTTACGGGAAGCACGTTGTATTTGTGCTCCGATGCTATTTTTTGTACGGTTTCAAGTGAAGGTAATACTTTCATATTGATTCCTTTCTGCCGTCGAGAAATAAAAAAGTCCTCGACAGACTATCAATCTGTCAAGGACGAATATACTATCCGCGGTGCCACCTTGATACATAGGAGCGAACCTATGCGCTTAGCGAGATACCAACATATCTCCGGCAATTGACGCTTGCCCAAACGTCGCAGAATACTCGGGAAATCCCTTTGACTGCGCCCTCAGCGGTCCATTTGACAATTTGTTTCTTATTCGGATCTCAGCATCCCGAACTCTCTGTGAAGGCATCACTGCCGTTATCTCCGCTTCAACGGTTTAACATATTAAATTGTACACATTATGTCACGGAGGGATTCTTTTGTCAATAATATTTTCAAAAATTTAATACTTAAACAGCGCACAATATGATTATTTAAGATTTCATAAAGATTGGCCCGGGCCGATTGACCGCGCCACGATACGAAAGTAGACTTAAAATATCAACGAGGAGATGAGGGGTATTAACATGAAAAAGAGGGTATTAAGATTATTTACATTATCGATGATTTTTCTTTTGAGCGGGTGCGGTAAGACCGTTTCGGAGCCGGAGGATACGGTTTCGGTTATCGGAGAATCGGTTGAAATATCGGCACCTGTGTCTGAATCTGTCGAGGAGCCTGAGGAAGCTTCAGTGTCCGAGGAGCCGAGACATCATTATGCTTTTTCAGAAGAAGAGGATATAATCGGCGAAGCGTGCAGAGCTGCCATAGATATGGGCGCTTTTATCGACGAATTCGGTGTTGAACCGTTTAAAGACCCGGTTACGGCGGTTAAAACTATATTTCCTTGCGTGAAAGATAAGGATGCGGAATATATTAAGGCGTATGAACATATGGGATATGTTGTTTTCGCTGAAGGCGAAGATGTTCTTTCGGTGGAGGTTTTTGCTATTAACAAGACTGAGGAGGGCGAATGCATCTACTGCCCCAGCTATGCAGACAACGAGTTACCGGAAGAAGCCATACGCACTAATGAAGAATTTGCGAAAATAACTTCCGCAGACTTTGAGAACGCTTTGGATTACGATACATTTTATAAAATTGCGATGGATGAAAAAGAAGATACCGTCGCAGAAAGTCTTTATTTGCTAAAAGAAAGCGATGACGGCAAGGCACAGTGCTATGGTCTTACTCATGCAGAAGGCTCAATAATCAAAATGGGAGATGCAATGTTTCCGCTATATTTTTATGATCAGGATTTCTGGCCGATACAATTTATGACTGTTGCGGATTATGACAACGACGGCGAGGATGAATGTGCGCTTACGCTCAACAACGGACGAGGCACAGGATATTACGTGGACTGCTTATTAATTGTCGATCCCGGTGAAGAGAAGCCGGTAACCTTCTTTATGAATGATACCGATGTGTCGTCTTCTTTCGGATATCATAATTACGGCGAGAATCTTTACGACAGAGTAGGCTATGAGTATGACGAGAAGACCGCAACGATGTCTTTCTGGCTTGACAACAACGGCAAAAAAATCAACAAGGGTAGTTTTACATACGATGAAGAATATGCCAAAATGGGCAACAATCAACTTTGCTTCGGAGACCAGCTACGTTTTGAAAGTGAGGGAAAGAAGCTTTCTTTCGAAGCTGCCGGCGGATTCTACGGCCCGAACAGTGGCTGGGTTGACTATGTTTACAGCCTTATACTTGAGGGCGAGCTCACTTACAAAGACGGAGTGATTAAAGTTAAGAATCTTAATCTTTACTGCGAACATTCTGAATATTAAGCAATATACTTGGATAATTACGGGGGTAGTTATGGGGTTCATTAAGGAATTCAGAGATTTTGATGAGGAAATGCCGGAGTGGAAATACCTAAACTCAATAGGGGCGAGAACCATGCTTGGACATGAGTTGAGAAGGCACGCGTTCAGCATTGTAAAAGACGAAGAAAAGAAATATTTCTTGGTTCCACAAGGACACACGGGGATATCGCATACTGAGGAGGATTTGTTCTATTATCTCCTTTGTTTAGACGGCAAAAAAATACAGATTGAAACGCTGGAAGATTTTCATAAAAATGCTGATAAAACAGTAGATATGTTTTATGCAATTGAAAAGATTGAAATCATCGATAAAGATGTTTTAGAAAAGTTCAATAAAGAGGAACTACTTGAATTGATAAAGGAGGCCCTTACGGCTAGGGCAGAGGTTGAGGAGGATGAGCATAGCAAGAACGGTACTGTACGTTTCACGGGATTAGACGAAAGCAAACTCGTTTAAACGCCTATATGGTTAAAAGAACGAATATCAGTTAAATCTAAACATTGATTTGCGACACCGTTTCCGGAACCGACATGTAAAAAGATAAAAATCTGAATTTTTAGACATAAATAGTAAGACCAAATTGCAAGAATAGAGTACCGGCTTTTGCTTTTTCTTATGCAGGGACAGGTAAAATATCGTTTTTAAATGAATTTAACCATTACTCTCAGGAAAACACCCTTAAGAGTAATGGTTAAAATTTTGCCTTTTTTGAGGTTTTATCTGTACTTTAAAAATCACAAGCTCCCAAATGCTGGTTAGATATTTGTAATAATGGCAAAACTAGACAATTCTATTTAGCCGTAACCATACCGCACCTTTCGCTTGGGCTATATATCTGTTACTGACGCGCTTACGTTACCAAATCCACATGCTGCACCGTGCCTACATCTCCGGATTCGTAGAGGAAGATGCCGGTTTTGCGTATGAAGCCGTTTGTTGCACCGGTGGCAAAAGAATTAAGCGTGAAATCAGTGTCGCGATTTTGAAGTCCTATGGCACCGACACCCGCTTCTTTGAGCGAATAGAGGACGCTTTTGCCCTCTTCATCAAACGTCCAGATTTTGAGCTTTTCAAAGATGGCGTCGTTTTCGTCAATCCAGCCGTTGTGGTCGAGGTCGTACTCGGCAAGGTCTTTGAAGCCGTCACCGGAGGCTGTGCCGAAGAGCTCGGAACCATCGTTGATTTTGCCGTCATTGTTCTTGTCGAGAGCGAGGAATCCGCTGCCTTCGCGAAGCATGGAAATTTCTTCTTCGGTGCCGTCGCAGTCAAGGTCAAAGAAATACTTGAGGTCTGAAAGTCCCGCGGGAGCGTCGTGGAGATTGACTACAAGCGGGTCGATAGCCTGGAAGTAAGAGTTGATAGCCGTTTCGGACGTGAACTGACAGAGCCGTGAGGACATTGCGATATCGATGTTAACGTTAATTTCACGTCCGTCATCGGTCTTGACAATTCCTTGCGCGGAGAACGTTGTATACTCCATAGTCTCGAAGCAGAAAGTATCCGTGGTGCTTTCTACCACAAACTGATACTCTGTGCCTGCTTCTCGCGGCTCTGCATTCGGAAGCGCATTGGCATCGGCCTCGCAGGAATCCTTGGGCTTTCTTCGGAAAAGAAGCTCTAAGATGTCCTGAATGAACTTCTGATGCATCTTCTGAAACTCCGACGCAGTGTCACGCGCCTTTGCAATGGACGCATCAATGTTGATTCTTTTGCCGGAATTAAGTCTGGCAAAAAAATTCTGGATAGGGTTTGGATCAAGATAGTCGACAAGGTCTGTCTGCCCCTCGTCGGCCGTAAGTGCGGGGAATTTCAAATCCCCGGTAATTTCGGTGTATTCTTCTTGTAAAAAGAAACTGCCGAAAGTAGATGTAAGCTGACTTCCTGTCGATCCTTCGCCGCTTACATGTGTTTCAACGTTGCGCTGAAACGATTTTGAAGACTTTGAAAGTCTTGCGGAGTCCATTCCTATGGTACCGGAATCGATTCTCAAATTATTGTTTGCCCTCCTGATAATAAAATTAGGACGTATCGTCGGAAAATTCTTTTTCCGCGTAAACGTCCCTGTAAGATATATATCGGCAGTGAAAGTGTAATCCTTAAGTATCTTTTTCATAAAAATCGATGTATAATAGCGACTGTGCAGTAACATTAAGGGGAAGCTATGTCGCGTAGGAGAATACTTGCCAATTTCATAGTGATAAGCCTGATTGCGGCCCTTTTGAGCGGGTGCGGCGGTAACGGAGACACCGAGGTGAATATGAACATTTTCACCAAGGACTCGGGTAACCGCAAGACTATGTTAGACGAGCCGTCGGTGGATTATGAGATTCCGGGAGTATACCCTTCGGTCACCGTAGACCTTATGGGCTACGAGGTAGGACGAGACAAGGAAGCGGTACTGTCTGCACCAAGGCTTCCTGCTTTTTACGAGATTAAGGATGCTGCCACGGATGACGTTGTGTATCAGGGCAGCGTCAAGAGAAAAGATATCGAAAGTAAAGACGGTATGTCGGCCGGAGTTATTGATTTTTCGGGGCTCAATACTGTCGGAACTTATTACATAGAGACTGAGATTCTCGGCCGTTCCAAGGTATTTAAGGTCAAAGAAAACGTGTACGATGACCTCCTTAAATCAGGATTTGCCAAGCTTCACGGCTTAAGATGTGAGGACTGCCACAATGCGTCCGTTCCGCTTGAGAGCGACAGCGGCAGGATGATAGATGTTAAGGGCGGCTGGCACACTTCGGATAACGGCGAGAAAGACGTGGTGGAAGGATGTCTTGCACTTATGGACATCTGCACCATCTACGAGTTCTATCCCAAGCTTTTCACGGACGATTACGAAATATCCGAGAGTGGCAACAGGATTCCCGATATTCTTGATGAGGCTGCTTACGAAGCTGAGTGGCTGTTACTTATGCAAAATAAAGACTCCGGCGGCGTATATGCCTCGGTTTCATTCGGAGCATCGCAGCAGAATCAGAGCAGTGTGGCGCTTGTGGTGAGAAGCGAGACTACTCGTTCGACGGCTTATTTCTGCGCTTGTATGGCGAAGGTTTCTTTTACCTTCAAGCGATTTAATATAGATTTGTCCAATAAAGCGATGCAGGCGTCGGTGCTTGCGTGGAAGTGTCTTGAGGCCAATAAGGGTATTGTGGATTCGGAGCAGATGTTTAGGGCTGCGACGGAACTTTACAGACTTACCGGGCAGGACACGTACAAGAACGTTGTGAACGATTTTCTGAAAGCCAATGCCGACAAGCCCTACGACAGCAGGCCGGTTCTTGACGGAGCCATTACGTATCTTTCCACGGCTAGAGCTACTAATGTGGGTTTTTGTACATTGCTTATGGACAGTCTTATGAAGCGTGAAGAGACTAAGGTTGCGCTTTCCAATGCTTCGAGCTTTGAAGTGGAGTCGGAAGATGCGGAGCCGGAGGACGTTCTGAGAACTGCTTTTGAGTACGCTATTGTGGACTACATTAACTCCAGTATCGAGTATGTGCGCGGTGAGGAAGACTGCCTTCACTATGTGGGCGGGCGCAACGCAATCAGTAAGAATTATTTCGATACCATCGACACGCCCGATTCGCTGGTAAATATCATTGCGGTGGCGGCAAGACTTGCCGCAAGCGGCGATAAGTAGCGCTCGGGTGGCTTGGAAAGCACTTTTGGTCATATAATAAGCATTTACGAGGCTTTTTGCCTGCTCGCGTGAGTGATAGCATTATAAGTACAATAGGATAAATATCAGATTGGAGTGACAACAATGAAAATAGTAGTTTTGGCAGGCGGCACCAGCACCGAGAGAGATGTGTCTCTTGTGTCCGGCGCCAAGATTTATAAAGCGTTAAAGGAAAACGGTCATAAGTGCGTACTTCTCGACGTATTCCTGGGTCTTGAAGACGTAGACACCGATACGGTATTTGACAGGGGCGATGAGCTTCTTGGCAATATTGAGGGTATCAAGCAGAACAATCCCGACCTTGAGGCGGTTAAAGCGCTTCGTAAGGACGGCGGCAAGTCCTTCTTTGGCCCCAATGTTCTTGAAATTTGCTGCAAGGCTGATGTGGTATTCATGGCGCTTCACGGCGAGAACGGTGAGAACGGTAAGGTTCAGGCTGCTTTCGACCTTCACGGCATCAAGTATACCGGTAACGACTACGTTAGCTCCGCGCTTGCAATGGACAAGGCTCTTTCCAAGGATTTGTTCAGGCAGTACGGAATTTCCACTCCCGCGGGCTTTGCACTTAAGAAGGGCGAGGCTGACAATAACGAGGTGAAGTTCCCTGTAGTTGTTAAAGTTACCGACGGCGGTTCCAGTATAGGTGTTTATATTGCGCACAACACCGCTGAGTATGAGAAGGCCAAGAATGACGCTTATCTTTACGGCAACGAGCTTGTAGTGGAGCAGTTTATTGAGGGACGCGAGTTCTCTTGCGGCGTTATCCTCGGCGAGGCACTTCCCGTTATCGAAATTGCGCCCAAAGAAGGCTTCTACGATTACAAGAACAAGTATCAGGAAGGTTCGACTGTCGAGACTTGTCCCGCGGTGCTTGATGATAAGACAACAAAGCGTATGCAGAAGATGGCTGTTGATGTATACAATGCGTTAAGGCTTAACCAGTATGCTAGAATTGATATAATGATGGATAAGGCGGGAGAGATTTATGCGCTTGAAGCCAATACTCTTCCCGGCATGACTCCCTTGTCGCTTATGCCCCAGGAGGCAGCGGCTGTAGGCATTAACTATAATGAACTTTGCGAAAAATTAATTAAGATGGCACTGGATAAGTAGGATTATGAAGGCATTTACTTTCGAAGACGCGCTTAAGGCTGCGGGCGGAACCGCGGTCAATCAGGAAAACGTTACAAGAGAAATCAAAAATGTGACCATGGACTCAAGAAAAGTTACCTTTGGCAGCCTTTTTGTGGCTATCAAGGGTGAGAGAGTCGATGGGCATGACTTCATGCGCGAAGTGTTCTTAAAGGGCGCGGCAGCAGTACTGTGCGACCATGTACCGGAAGGAATAACGGGACCTTGTATTGTGGTGCCCGATACCGTCAAGGGTCTTCAGGAGATTGCAAGATGGTACAGAAGCATTCTTCCTGTCAAGGTAGTCGGTATCACAGGAAGCGTCGGCAAGACCAGCACCAAGGAAATGGTAGCAGCTGTCCTTGCTGAGAAATTCAATGTACTTAAGACCATCGGCAACTACAATAACGAGATAGGATTGCCTTTGACAGTTCTGTCAATCGAAGAGGATACAGAGATTGCGGTGCTTGAGATGGGTATCAGCGATTTCGGCGAGATGCGCGTATTAAGCCGTATTGCGTGCCCCGACATTTGTGTCATCACCAATATCGGACAGTGTCACCTTGAATTCTTACACGACAGAGACGGTATCTTGAAAGCCAAGTCTGAGATATTTGAATTCATGAATCCAAAGGGTCGTATTTATCTTAACGGCGACGACGACAAGCTTATAACGGTCAAGGAAGTCAACGGTATCGTGCCCACTTTCTTTGGCCTTAAGGATACGAACGATGTTTATCCCGCTGAGAAGGAGTCTATGGGACTCGGCGGTACCAAGATGAGGATTTCTCTTCGCGGGAGCCTGTTTGATGCGGAGATTCATATGCTCGGTGACCACATGGTATCCAATGCCATGGCGGCTACGGCGATTGGCGCAGACCTCGGTATGGACAAGAATCAGATTGCCGCAGGACTCTACACGGCCAAGACCATTGACGGACGAAGCAACCTTATTCCCAAGGGTACGGGATACATTATCGACGATTGCTACAATGCATCGCCCGCATCCATGATGGCGGCTTTGGATATGCTTAAGCTTGCCAACGGCCGTAAGGTGGCAATACTTGGAGATATGTTTGAACTCGGACCCGATTCCGACAATATGCATGCGGCAGTCGGTCGATATGCGGCTACAGTCGGTATCGATAAGCTTTTGTGCGTGGGTCAGAATTGCAGACACATGTACAATGCGGCACTCCATGAGAACGGAACCGGCGGACTGGGAGTCGGCTACTATACAGATCTCGAATCGCTTCTTAAGAGCCTTAAGATAGAGATCAAAGAAGGCGACAACGTTCTGGTTAAGTCGTCCCACGGCATGGGCTTTGCACAGCTGGTGGAAGCATTGAAAGAACTGTAGAGATAATGAGCGTAGTATGAGTGCAGGATTCAGGTCCTGCACTTTTTTTTGTTAGGCAACGAGCCAAGCGGGGTTGACAACTATTACGGTTAGTGATATATTACAGTAAACGTAATAAGGAGGTGAGCCTTACGAAAGACAATGTTAAAGGGGGCGCCCTTACAGAGGTAACATTTTTAATACTGCTTTCTTTGTACGAGCCGCGACACGGCTATGCGGTTATGCAATTCATTGAGGAGATGACTGACGGAAGGCTTACACTCGGCGCGGGAACGCTTTACGGTGCACTTACCACGCTTGAGAAGAAGGGCTGGATAGAGCCCTTCGGTGAGGATACAGGCAGGAGGAAAGAGTATTTAATTACAAGTGTCGGGAAAGAAACAGCCGACAGGGAACTTAAGCGATTGGAAAGATTGACCCAAATCGCCGGGGAGATTATTGGGAGGTAGAGTATGAAGAAAATAAGGTTTTTTTCGGGAATGCTTAATACTCAGGAAAAATGGCTTAATGATATGGCTGCCAAGGGATACAGACTTGTGAAAGTCGGTAAATTGGTATATGAATTCGAAGAGTGTGAACCCGACAATTACCAATATACGATTGAGTATGTCGGCAATAAAGACTATGAAGATTTAAGGAAGTATCACGATTTTCTTGAAGAATTCGGATATAAAGTTTTTTATAAGAACATCAATTTGAGTTATTCGATTGGAAAGGTAAGACTAAGACTTTACAATTCAAAACCGCTTGTACCTGCCACCGGCAGAACCACTTATAACAAAGAAATACTGATAGTGGAGAAAGAAAACGATGGGAACCCGTTTAATCTTCACACTACCAAGGAAGACAGAGTGGCATACTACAAAGAAGTATTATACCCTTATCTGATGCTGATGGCACTGTTTGCTGTTTTTGCAGCTGTAATAAAAAGTATTGCTCCTGCAATAATAGCAGCGCTATTGGTAATACCTACAGTGACATTCGCATACAGATTGCACATAGAAAAAAGATCGGGAGGTAAATGGGATAATGAACAATAGTCGGAAGAAATCAATCATCACAGTCATAGTAGTTATTGTTATAGTAGTTGCAGCTCTTATCCTGCAACAAAATGGTTTCATACCATCTAGGATGGGGTCTAGGGTCGGCTGGACCGAGAATATCGGCAATAAGAGCTGGGAAGTAAGTTATACATCGTTAGATGGTACGTTTTCCAAGTATATTAAGCCTGAAAATGATAAAGTTCTGATTAAAGTTGTGACAAAAAGCGGAGAGTTGACAATAGAGCTGACAGAAAATGACGGCAGCAGCATTTTTAATCACAAGTTCACCGGAAACGAGTCGCTGGAAGCGCCTGTAAGAGGCAGGATAAAGATTAAGGTAACTGCTGACAATCATTCAGGTGGTTTTATAGTGAAATAATAGTTCAAAGGGATAAAAATCTTAAAAAGAGTCTGATGCTAAGGTTATATGAAAAGCATCGGACTCTTTTGTATATGTATAGTGTATTAAATTATATTTCGGCAGTCTTTTCAACGTAAGCCTTCTCAAGCTCGTCATGAACCCTGTCCGTAAGACCCTTAATCTCATCTCTGGACATTCCTGCGGTCTCGATGGCGGGAAGATAATTCACGTAAACGGTGGTCTTCTTAATCTTCGGAAACTGATTCTCAAAAACGTTGCTTGAGTTTATGATACATACCGGAACGATGGGGCAGCCGGTCTTCTCGGCAATCTTAAAGCTTCCCGAGTGGAATTCAAGGAGCGGGTCGGTACCCTTGTTACGTGTGCCTTCGGGGAAAATGCAGATGCTGGAACCTTTCTTCACAAGGTCGATACATTTGTTAATCATCTTAAGGCCGCTGCGAAGGTCTTTACGATCAAGGAACTGACAGTTCATAAGGCTCATCCACCAGGAAAAGATGGGGAACTTCTTGGTTTCTTTCTTGGCAACGTAGCCGGTCTGACCTTTGCAGAGAGGATACGTTATAATTATGTCGAAAATACTGCGGTGATTGGGCGTATAAAGAATGGCTCCGTCGGGAATGTTTTCTCTTCCGTTTACTACGATTTTCGTGCCTGCAAGGAAAGTAACCACTCTAAAGGCTCCGCTGATTATAACCTGCGAATATTTGGCACGGGCCATCGGACTGAAAATCTGCAAAATAAGCGCAATCAGCACAAGCGGAAGCGACAATATAAGAAACAGCACGGTCCATACCGCACAAAGAATAAATCTTACCAACTCAGATACCTCTTAATCAATGTAGTTTTTAAAACCATGTTAATTATATTTAATTAATTCAAATCACGCAAGACAGAAAAGCACTTTTTGTGGTAGTCTATATGGCAAGGAGATTTTAATATGCTCAAAATATACAATGCCAAGATTGTTGACCCTGTGACCAAGCTCAAGGGCAACTACGATTTAGAAATCGATAAAGGAATTATCATGAAGGTCGCGCCTACGGAAGGTAAGCCTGCGGAAGGTGCCATCGATGCAACGGGCTTATGCCTGTCGCCGGGCTTTATGGATGTGCACGTTCATTTCCGCGATCCCGGACAGACTCACAAAGAAGATATCCTGACCGGCGCCAAGTGTGCTGCCCGCGGTGGCTTCACCGATGTGGTGATGATGGCCAATACCAAGCCCGTGATAGACTCTGTCGAAACACTTGAATATGTTCTTAAGAAAGGTGAAGAGACCGCCATCAACGTTCACAGTTGCGGTTCGGTTACCAAGAATCTCGACGGCCGCGAGCTTACAGACATGGCTCTGCTCAAAGAACACGGCGCGGTAGGCTTCACCGACGACGGCATCCCGCTTATGAACACCGATGTATTAAGAAGTGCTTTTGAAAAGGCCGCCGAGCTTAACGTGCCCATCAGCCTTCACGAAGAAGACAAAGGCATCATCAAGGAGAACGGTATCAATCACGGCGCCGCCAGCGACTACTACGAAATCTACGGTTCGCCGAGAGAAGCCGAGGCTCGAATGATAGCCCGCGACTTAAAGATTGCTCTTGAAACAGGCGTTACGCTCGACATCCAGCACATCAGTACCAAGGAAGGTGTCGAATATGTCCGCAAGGCACGAAGACACAGCGACAAGATATATGCAGAAGTTACTCCGCACCATCTTTCTTTGACCGAAGATGCGGTTATAGCCTACGGTTCCAATGCTAAGATGAACCCGCCGCTTCGCACCAAGCGAGACAGAGCGGCCATTATAGAGGGCGTCAAGGACGGCACGATTTCCATCATCGCCACCGATCACGCACCCCACAGTCCCGAGGAGAAGGGTAAGGACATTCTTCTTGCACCTTCGGGAATTATCGGACTCGAGACTGCATTCAGTATTGCTTATAAGGCTCTCGTATTAAGCGGTTCCATCACGCTTGAGAAATTCATTGCGATGCTTACCGTGAATCCCCGCAAACTTTACGGCTTCAAGAACTACGGCATCAGCAAGGGCGCGCCCGCCGACCTCGTGATTTTTAGTGAAAAAGAAAAATGGGTCTACTCCGAAAGCCTTTCCAAATCCGTGAACACGCCTTTCCTCGGCGATACTCTCACGGGTAAGATTAAATATACCATTTGCAAGGGAGAAATCGTCTATGCAGATATGTGAAGAAGCTAAGCTTATTGAGACCAACAAGCTTTCCGACGGAATATTTGAAATGTATATTAAGACAAGAGTGGCTTCTTTGGCTAAGCCGGGTCAGTTTGTTATGGTTTATCCCAAAGATTCCGCAACCTTACTTCCCAGGCCCATAAGCATATGTGAGGTAAGCGACGGCGAATTGAGACTTGTGTACCGCGTACAGGGTAAGGGTACCAAGGAGTTTTCTTTGTACAAAGAAGGCGAGACGGTTAAGATTTTGGGCCCTCTCGGAAACGGCTTCCCGGTAGAAGAAGGTAAGGGAAAGCGTTCTATTCTTATCGGCGGCGGAATCGGTGTGCCTCCCATCTTAGAGCTTGCGAAGGCTTTGAAGGGCGAGAATGTGACAATTCTTGCGGGCTACCGTAACAGCGATATGTTCCTTGATGAAGATTTCAAAAAGCAAGCGCCTCTTGAAGTTGCTACGGAAGACGGCAGCGTAGGCGTGAAGGGTAACGTCATGGACGTAATCCGCGAAAAGAATTTGAAGTGTGACGTAATCTTCGCTTGCGGCCCCATGCCGATGCTTAGGGCGATTAAGAAATATGCCGAAGAAAACGGTGTGACCGCATACATTTCTCTCGAAGAACGTATGGCGTGCGGCGTAGGCGCGTGCCTCGGATGCGTATGCAAGACGACGCATAAGGACAGTCACTCTCACGTTAATAACGCAAGAGTCTGCACTGAAGGTCCGGTATTTGAAGCAAGCGAGGTGGAAATCTGATGAATACAAGTGTCAAAATCGCAGGAGTTGAATTTAAGAACCCCGTAACCACCGCTTCGGGAACCTTCGGTTCGGGTATGGAATATTCGCAGTTCGTGGACTTATCGAGACTCGGTGCCGTTACTACCAAGGGTGTAGCGCTTACTCCCTGGCAGGGTAATCCCACCATTCGTGTCACCGAAGTGTACGGCGGCATGCTCAATGCAATAGGTCTTCAGAATCCCGGAATCGATGTGTTCTGTGAGCGTGACATCCCTTTTCTTAAAAAGTACGATACGAAGATAATTGTAAATGTCTGTGGAAAAACGGTCGAAGAATACGTGGGTGTTGTGGAAAAGTTGTCAGAGCAGCCGGTAGACATGCTCGAGATTAACGTTTCTTGCCCCAATGTCAAAGAAGGCGCCATCGCATTCGGCCAGGACGCGAAAGCCCTTGAGAACATTACCAAGGAAATCAAGAAAGTTGCCAAGCAGCCTGTTATCATGAAGCTTAGCCCCAACGTTACGAAGATAGCCGACATGGCGAGAGCAGCTGAGGCAGCAGGTGCTGATGCAATTTCTCTTATCAATACCATCACCGGCATGAAGATAGACATCAATCGTAAGACCTTTGTCCTTGCCAACAAAACCGGCGGTATGTCAGGTCCCGCTATTAAACCTGTTGCGGTTCGCATGGTATATGAGTGCGCGCAGGCGGTTAAGATTCCTATTATCGGAATGGGCGGAATCAGCTGTGCGGAGGATGCTATCGAGTTCATACTCGCAGGTGCTACAATGGTTGCGGTCGGTGCGGCTAACTTCTCGAATCCTTTTGCCACGGTAGAAGTGATAGATGGTATAGAAGAGTACATGAAGAGACAGAACGTGACCGATATCAATGAGTTAATCGGCGCTGTCAGATAAATACGGATATAATTAAACCGGGGACGAACTTAGTTCGCCCCCGATCTTAGTTTAAAATAAAATCAATCGTTATGGAATTTTGTCGGATTTATCGAAGTTAAGTTCCGTAGGAACAATTATGCTTCATCCATTAAGTTGTTAAATTTCTCGATGACTGCATCATAAGTCTTCTGAGAAATTTCCGGAAGCTTGCCGCCCCAGGTCTTTTCTGCCTGTTCGTAGCCCTGTTTAAATGCTTCCATCATGTCGTTAAGCTTAGACTTGTCGCCGCCGGTTAAAGCTTTGGCGAAATCAATGATTCTGTCGGAGGTAGCATTCACTCCCCAGTATCCGTCTTCAGCGATGTCTGCCTGTGCCTGAGCTTTGGTCTCGGGATCGACTTCGACTTTTCCTTCGCGAAGTGCGTTCCAGATATCGTTAGCATCCGCATATACGCCACCCTGCTTACAGATAAGCTTCTGAACCAGGTCTCTTAACTGATCCAGTCTGGCTTGTGCGTCTGCTTTAAGTCTTGCAATCACTTCTTCATTTGCTTTGTACATCTGAGTAGGTGTTTCAAGCTTGGGCTCATAGATGACGCCTTTATCTTCTGTAGACTCCATAACCGTAGAAGCATCGACGGCCTTGGTAACAGGCTCGATCTTTGGGTAGGTTGAAAATTGCTGTTCAACTACGCCTGTAATTCCGTTTACATTCATGACTTTTCCTTTCCGGGTTGCCCCTATTTTCATGAGCACTTCCTTGTGCTGTTAGTATACTTCTATCTCTAGTATCGGCACTTCCCTTTAATTACTTAACCTCTTTTACAAAAAAGTTCAAAAAAATTTTACTGTTAATCCGCGGATTGTATAGTGTATAATGAATATTGTATACAATAAACAAAGGAATACAATCTATGACAATATATGAACAGGCGAGAGCCAAGATAAATTTGTCCCTTGATGTTACCGGCAGGCGCGAGGACGGCTACCACTTGGTACGCATGATAATGCAGACGCTTGACCTCTGCGACGACCTTACTTTTGAGACGGCGGAAGCAGGCACAGGCATCACACTTATTACCGACAGCGGTGTCCTTAACAAAGAGCAGTCTGAGGGCAGCGACAACCTTATTATCAAGGCTGCGCGTGCATTGGAAAAAGAAACCGACAGGCACTTCGACGTCACCATCACTCTAGCCAAGAGGATTCCAATTGCGGCAGGTATGGCAGGTGGCAGCGCAGATGCTGCAGCTACACTCAGAGGATTAAACCGACTGTTTGAACTGGGACTTTCTTTGGACAAGCTAAGAGAAATCGGACTTAAGTTAGGCGCTGACATTCCTTTCTGCGTGGAAGGAGGATTGTGTCTGTGTGAGGGAATTGGCGAGATACTAACCCCGCTTACGAAGCTTCCCAACTATCCTACGGTAGTCTGCAAGCCGCCGATTTTCGTATCGACGCCTTCGGTTTACAAAGCTTACGACAGTCTCGAGGCACCGTTCCACCCTGACGTGGACGGAATGCTTAAGGCTATCGGCGAATACGATGCACCCGCAATTCCGGGACTTCTCGGCAACAGCCTTGAAACTGTAACGGCTGCGGTACACCCGATTATCAAGGAAATCGAGGCATCAATGATAGAAGCGGGCGCCCTCAATTCAATCATGAGCGGCAGCGGTCCCACAGTCTTCGGACTCTTTAACTCGGTCAAAGAAGCCGACGATGCGGTAGCGAAGCTTAAAGAGAAATACAAGGATTTTGAAATATACTCCACAAAGTTTAACACAGGTTTTGTCAACAGATACGAATAGAAAGCGAGGCCCATTTGGAAGGTAATTTTGAATTGAACATGGACGAATATCTGCCCTTAAGAGATGTTGTCTTTCAGACGTTAAGAAAGGCCATTCTCACCGGCGAGCTTAAACCCGGCGAGCGACTCATGGAGATTCACCTTGCGGAGAAAATCGGTGTGAGCCGTACACCCATAAGAGAAGCTATCAGAAAGCTTGAACTTGAAGGTCTTGTTATGAATGTGCCGAGAAAAGGTGCGCAAGTGGCAGAGATTTCGCAAAAAGGTTTAAGAGATGTGCTCGAAGTTCGCAGGGCTCTCGACTCATTCTGTGCGGAACTTGCCTGCGAGAGGATCACAGAAGCTGAGAAGAAAGCACTCAAAGAAGCCTGCACCGCTTTTGAGGAAGCTGTTCAGACCAAGGACGCTACCGTAATTGCCAAGGCTGACGTGAGCTTTCATGACATCATCATCGGAGCTACCGGCAACGAGCGTATTGTGGCTCTCATCAATAACCTTGCCGAGCAGATGTACCGTTATCGCTTCGAATACATCAAGGACGAGGCCAATCATCCCAAGCTTATCGCCGAGCATCGCATGCTGGTAGACGCAATCACCTCAGGCGACGGTGAGAAAGCAAGAGCGGTTGCTCGTGAGCACATCGACAATCAGGAAATATCTATCTTAAAGCAACTGGAGGTTGTTAAGTGAATAAAGAAGTACTTGTATCCATAAAAGGCCTTCAGTACACGGGAACGGAAGAAGACGACAATCGTGTCGAAACTCTCACGAGAGGTTCTTTTTACAAGAGAGGCGGCAAGAATTTCGTGACTTTTGAGGAAGCCTTTGACGAAGACCAAACCGTCAAAAGTCTTGTGAAGTTCGATGCGGATTCTTTTGAGATAACCCGTAAGGGGCCCTACAGCGTAAGGCTGAGTTTTGAAAACGGCAAGAAATACTACACCGATTACCATACTCCCTACGGAGAATTTCTCTTAGGAATCGACACCCGTCGCATAGAAGTGGTGGAACAGGACGGGGAGATGGCGGTAGTTATCGAGTATGACATGGAATTTAATTCCGAGAGCCTCGGACGGTGTACGATAGACATGAAACTTACAGAAGTATAATAAGTTATTTGGAATGGTGAATGTTATGAAAAGAATGACAGGAAAAGTAGAAGTGGTGATTAAGTCTGTAGTAGCTGCTTTGATTTCGCTATGTTTTCTTGTGACAATCTATAAATTGGGCGGAATATGGTTTGAGACAAATGATGACGTTATAATTTCGGAAATGCTATCGGGAAAAATAACGGGAACTCCCGAATTCCACTCTCCATATGTGGGTGCATTGGTTATGTGGCCAATAAGCTTATTATATCGCCTTTGCGGTGGTATTCCGTGGTGGGGCGGTTTTATTTTTTTCGTTCTTTTTTGCGTGTTGTTCTTAAATCTCTATTCTGTGATGTGTAGTGCACAAAATTTGAAAAGTCTTATTTTACATATATGTGTTACAATGTGCATTTTTGTGGCAGGTATTTATTGTTTTGGACAGGCTCAGTTCACGAGCGCGGCAATCTTGCTTGCAGCAAGCGGATATGTATTCTTTATTGCGAACATTGAATCAAAGCATGCCTGGGCAATATTTATTATCTGCGAACTGTTTGCGTGTCAAATAAGAGATTCGTCCATGCTTCTTGTACAACCGCTTGGTTTCGCTGCGCTAATCGGAGCAGAATTTGTGAACGAGAGAAATAATGTAAGAAATTTGATTAAGAAAGCAGTTAGCTGCGTCATTGTGGTGCTCGGTGTGATTGCGGTTACAAAGATTGTGTCTGCGGTGGAGTTTCGTGGAGCAGCATGGAAAGATTACTACAAATTTAACGAATTCCAAATGTATATTATTGATTACGAGCCACCCGTTCAATATGAAGCTTTGTCAGATATTCTTGATAAGTATGATATAACAGAAGATGAATATGAGCAGATCCTTGAATATCGAACATGGTACCCGAACAACAAATTCACAGGTGCGTGTCTCGATGAATTACTGCCAAGACTGGCGGAAATTAGAAAAAGTGACACAGAGAGTATTAATTATGTCGAATCGATTAGACAATTGTTTCTTACATCCTCTGAGTTTTGGCATTTGCATCAGTTTACAGCAATATTCTTTTTGCTTGCTGTTCTGGTTGCTTTATTAATCGGAAAAAGGAAAATGCTCATTTCCATAGGTGTGACATTTGCGGGTTATTTTTTTGGATTAATAATTCTTGGACTAAGAAATCGCTTTGTGCTACGCGTAATGCAACCCTATTATCTCGCGACACTGTTACTGGTAAGTCCTATTGTAGTCGGAATGCTATTACAATGTAAATTTGGAAAGGCCAAAGAAAATGCAACAGGAATAGCGACCGTGCTTGCAGCCGGGGCAGTGATATTATGGGCATTACAGATAGGCCGTGTCCAGTTTGCTTATTTCAGGAGGCAGAACAATTTTGTTAACCCTATAGATTATTCGACAAACTACGAAATAATGGATTACTGTCGAAAACATCCCGACAAACATTTTGTTCTGGATAATAGTTATGCAAGGTTTGTAAGCACTGACATTTTTGAAACAAGGTACTACGATAAAGCAAACTATATTTACTCGGGTTCATGGTACTCCAATACTCCGGAGATGCTGGAATACTGTAAGAATTACATAGGTGAAGATTGTTATTATTTAGTGTATGAGGCACGGGAATTCAAAGGACTGGAAGGTGCTGATTTTTACGCGAGAATGTTTGATACGGAAATGCGGCTTGAAGAGAAATTTAAACTTACAAGTGGCGCAACCATGTGGGTTTATCATATAAAGAAATAGTCATACTTTTAGAGTGCAAAAGAAAGCTCCCTGCCAATTAGTAGGGAGCTTTAAATGCACAATTATTTAACAGCCTTGGCGCCTGCCTTCTCCTGCATGCGCTCAACCCAGGCTTTGAACTTGCCTTTCTTCTTAACGGGAATTTCAATCTTACCGTGAAGGCCCTTAACGTCGGTGATGTAGATACCGCTTACAACGGCTTTAACTTCCTTCTTGACGGGAATCATGTCGAAAATCTTCTCATCTGCTACAAGGCTCATAACCTGAGGGCCAACCTTAGCCTTAACGATGGGAAGCTTAGCGCGACGCATAAGCTTGGGAGTCTGGTCGATAACCGACTGGGGAAGACCCGATTCCGTTATCTTCATACGTTTCTTGTCAATGATAAGCATCGATACCGACTGCTTGTACTGTTCAATCTGAGCGTTCTGCTCGGCCTGACGCTTCTCAGCCTTCTTGCCGAGGAAATATAATACAACGACCAAAGCGATTAATACTACCAAAACGATGATCGCTATAATCCAACCTGTAGACATTTCATAACCTCCTGTGTGTCTTTCAAAATAATGCTACCACATTGTAACATTGTTAATTTGTAAAAACAAGGAAATTTCTATAAACAAAGGGAAATATTGAATTTGTAAGGCCTATGTGGCATAATCAATAGTGCGGGTTTCTGCGCATATATAAGCAAGTGAGGTTTGTTTCATGAAGAAGCGAATTCTTCTTTGGACGGCAATGGTTATGTTGGTACTTACAACTGCCTGCGGACCGAAGGAAAAGGTTATAGAACCGGTTAATATAGACGCATCCGATGTGGATGAGTATCTTATAAATCTTCCCGACTACAGCAAGATTGAGGTGACTATCGACAAATCGGAGTTTTCCGAAGAACTGACGGATGATTACATCAATCGTTATTATGAGAGACTTGCCAAGGATCGGGAGAATCTTACCGATGAGGAAGGCAACATTTTACCGCTCAGTGAAGAGTCGATACGGCTTCTTAACATTCCTGCTTTTTCGACCCTCAATGAATTCAAAGTCTTTGTAAGAGGCGTAGTCAAGGACTTTATAGCCAAAGAAAACGAAGACAAGAAACTCGACGCGGCACTGACCGTCATACGCACCGACTCGGAATTTGCAGAGATTCCCGAAGGCTACATCCTTAAGTTCAAAGAAAACATTCTTAAAGATTACGCAGACCTTGCGGCAGAATACGAAATCGAACCCGAATATTACCTTGAGTTAAGCAGCGTCTCTCTTGAAGACGAAGCCCTCGAGGATGCCATGAACGAACTTATATATATTAGACTTGCCGACAGGATCGGCCTTGAATATTCTTCGGAAGAAGAGCTTCATAAAGGTGTTACGGACTATATTCTGAGCATTACCAAAGTTGTGAAGAAGAAATAGTTACCGCAAATTTGGGGAGATTACAGAGTGTCGTTTTACGTTTCATACAATATTGCCAACATCATATTGTTAGTAGGCGTTTTTAACTTGATTATTGCTCTTTTCAAGCGCCTTGATGCAGAGGATAACAGGGATCTCTTTGTCACTACTTGCGGTGTCTTTGTAGTAACAGCGGGATGGTATGGCGTAGGCTTGTGTACGCAGCTTAGTAATGCCATTATCTATCACAAGATAATCATGATAGGCAGTCTTTTCTTTCTGGGCGGATACGTTACTTATGTATGTCGCATCAACAAGATTAAGCACGGCGGCTATCTGATGATTCCCGGATTTATAACGCTGGGAGGTTTCTTTGCCCATGCCGGAAGGAATATTTTGGGCGATCCCTTCCTAGGCAATTTAAGACTCGAATCCGTAAGCGGAGTGTCCATTCTTGTAGGCGACAGAGGCTATATGTACTGGGCACACATTTTCTATATTATGGCGATAGGCATTTGGGGAGGCGTTTATGCCGCCCGTAACCTTCTGGACCGGAGAAAACGTGCCGAGCGCCGTGTATTAGTCAATTCTATTTTCTTTTTGGTGGCAGGAGTGTTTCAGGTCGTTACCCAGATTATTTACGAGACACATTATTACAGTATGGTGAGCATATTGCCGCTTACATGGGCGACCACATCCACAGTTTACTCCATTCTTTCTTTCAGATACCATATATTCAATTATGATACCCTTGCAAGACAGAGCCTTATCAATGATATCGGTGCAGGTTTTGTGGTGCTGTCCGATAATTTTGAAGTGCTTTATTGCAACGATATCGCTTACACCGTTCTGCCTGAGATGGCTTCGGGAGATTCTGAGTATTTCAGGACAATTACCCGTCGTAAGGAATTTCAGACCGAGATTAACGGTTCCACCTACAAGGTTACTGCGGACCGAATCTTAAGCGAGGGCAAGATTCAGGGTTATACCATTCTGATAGTCGATATTTCCGATATCGCATTGCTGCAAAAGCAAGCGGAAGCCAACGAGAAGACCAGACAGAACCTTCTTACCAATATTTCTCACGAAATCAGAACACCTTTGAACGCTATTATCGGTGCTTCGGAGCTTATCAACTCCGAGGATATTTCGCGTGAAGATTTCAAGCAGTATGCCGAGAACATCCGCGTGTCCACCATCAACCTCGACGATATTCTCAATAACATTCTTACGGCTTCTTCTTCATACGAGAAAGTACAGTCTTCGGACATGGCTCCTTACAGCGTATTTACGCTTGTCGACAATATTGTCGGTATGTGTAATGACCGAGTGGACCGTAACAATGTTAAGCTTTCGGTTTCTTTTGCGGAGGATATACCGATTAACGCTATCGGCGATGACAGGCGCATCAGACAGGTGCTCCTTAATATACTTACAGGTGCGATTCGCTATACGGACGATGGCTTCGTAAGCCTGAGAGTATCCGGCGAATATTTGAAGGACGGAAGATTTAAGTATATTTATACCGTTCAGGATACGGGTAAGAGCGTATTCAATTCTTCCGAAGATTTTGACAGAATCGTGTCGGAGGGAGATGTCCTCGGTATCGATTACAACACCGGTTACGGCATCAGCTTAACCGTTGCCAAGAAAATTGCGGCAGCCCTCGACGGCGATGTATCCATGTACAGCCTTCGCGGCAAAGGAAACGTTTACTCCGTCACGATTCCTTCGCTTCTTCTTGATAAGAAGACTCTTGAAAACTTTGGTTTCGCCAAGAAGCTTTCGATTACTTTCCTTGGTGAGAGCGATTACGATTTGGACGAGATTAAGCATTCGTGCTTTGAAATGGGCATTCCTTACGATGAAGTGGAAGGCCTGTCCAAGCTTCGTAAGATTACCGATGATGCCAGATTCTATCGCGTGCTGATTTACGACTATGACAAGTATGCAAGGCGCGTTGCGGCATCTGAGAGAGCCGACTCGTATGTTAAGGTCGGTATTATTTCGGGAAGAAAGCTTCCCAAGCAGATTGACGACAGTATCCTTGTAAGAGCCCCCTTAAGTGCGCTTACCATTCAGAGAATTCTGGCCGAGCAGGAGATGCGTATCGAGAATGAAAAAGCCAGCGACAACCTCTTTGCGGCACCGTCCGCCAAGATTCTGGTGGTGGATGATAACACCCTGAACCTGTCGGTTGCCCGCAACATGCTCGAGCGATTCAATGTATCCGTAGATACCGCCAAGAGCGGGTATGAGTGTCTTGATCTCATAGGTGCTGGACATTCGTATGATCTTATTTTCATGGATTACATGATGGAGGGTATGGACGGCGTCGAGACCACCAAGAAGATTCGTACAACAGACGGACCAATGTCCAAAGTTCCGATAGTCGCTTACACCGCCAACTCAGTCGAAGGCGCCATGGAGAAGTATCTGGCAGCAGGCATGAACGGCTGCGTATTTAAGCCCGCCAACATGTATTCTTTTGCTGATGCGCTTAAGAAATACCTGCCCAAGGAGCTCCTGGTATTCGAGAAGAAAAAGAAACGTTCCGAAGTCTTGAAGACCAAGAACGAGTTCCCCGACATAGAAGGCATTAACAAAGATTCGGCGATTAAGTACTCCGGCGGTAACCTTGAGATGTTTGAGGACATGATAGCCACATTTGCTCTCGAAATTCCGGACAAAGAAAAAACAATCAGAAAATATGTCAACGAAGGCAACTTCAAGAACCTGACCGTTATGGTACACGGTATCAAGGGTCTTGCGCGCACCATGGGTATGGATGAACTTTCTGCCCGCATGGCCGATATGGAGAAAGCTTCGGCGGCCGAGGATGAAGCATACATTAAGAAGAATCTGCCGGACCTTCTGTCGCAGTACAGGCATTACGGAATCGTTCTTTCGCCGTATGCGGAGAAGAAGTTGAGCCGCAGGAAGCCCGTTTCCGAAGGAGCAGGGCTTAAGGGCATCCTTCAGCGTATGCTTGAGTGCCTTGACGAATTCGAGATGGACGAGACGGAAAAGCTATTTGACGAAATCCATCGTGAGGACTATGATGACAAACGTGCTCCGCTTTTCGATGCGCTTAAAGACTCCATAGAGAGAGGCGATTACTACGCATCCAAGGAGCAGGTTGAGAAGCTTTTAGCTACATACGGAGAAGAAGATTAGGATATACGGAGGAGTCAGACATGAACTGTTTGGAAGAAAGAATTCTCAAAGACGGAGTGGTCAAAGAAGGAAACGTGCTTAAGGTAGACAGCTTCCTTAACCACTGCATGGATGTTAAGCTTTTTGATGAGATGGGCGCTGAGTACGCGAAGAGATTTGCCGGCAAGAATATCAATAAGATTCTTACAATCGAAGCATCGGGCATCGGTATTGCCAGCATCGTAGCCCGTCATTTCGGTGACGTGCCGGTTGTATTTGCCAAGAAATCCCAGTCCATTAACCTTGACGGTGAGATGCTTACCGCTGAGGTTGAGTCATTTACACATAAGAATATCAATCACGTAATCGTGTCCAAGCGTTTTCTTGGGCCGGAAGATCATGTGCTTATTATCGACGATTTCCTTGCCAACGGATGTGCGCTTCAGGGACTTATCCAGATTTGTTCTCAGGCGGGCGCTACTGTTGAGGGTATCGGCATTGCAATTGAGAAGGGTTTCCAGCACGGCGGTCAGATGATCAGAAATCTCGGATACCAGCTTGAGTCTCTTGCTATTGTTGAGAGCATGGATGCCGCTACAGGTAAGATTACTTTCCGCGAGCAGGCGTAGGTAGACATAATAAAACAATATTGTTGATTTATAACACAAAGTTAACAAAACGCATTATTAAAAAATATTTAAAATTATCAATTTACTACATTGAATTTTGAATTTGTAATTCCTATAATAGGAACGTAAAGATAATTAATTTCGATATATATCAAAAGATATGGTTTTGAAGTTTCTACCCGGATACCGTAAATAACCGGACTATCGAGATATCATAAGGCAGCATTGGGAAGAAGATTAGGGATCTGTCATATGTATTTCGTGAGCGGTTTAGGAAATTTCATCCTAGGTCGCTTTTTTTATTTCTTTTAGAGCTATATTGAGTTAATTAAGTCACAATAACACATCCACAGAAGAGGAGAATGAGAAATGAAAAGATTTGCAGCACTTTTGTTATCTTTACTTATGGTTGTTTCTCTTTGCGCTTGCGGTGAGACCAAGACCGAGACTTCTCAGTCTGCAGAGACCAAGACCGAAGCATCAGCAGAAGAGACCAAGACCGAAGTTACAGAGCCCGTGAAGATTAAGGCAGGATTTATCTTCCTTCACGATGAGAACTCTACTTACGACAAGAACTTTATCGATGCAGCCAAGGAAGCTTGCGACAAGCTTGGCATCGAATACGTTATGAAGACCAACATTCCCGAAGGTCAGGAATGCTATGAAGCAGCAGCTGAACTTGCAGACGAAGGATGCGGCATCGTATTTGCAGATTCTTTCGGTCATGAAGATTTCATGATTCAGGCAGCCAAGGAATACAAGGACGTTCAGTTCTGCCACGCTACAGGTACTAAGGCTCACACCGAAGGCCTTGACAATTACCACAACGCTTTCGCTTCTATCTACGAAGGCCGTTACCTTGCAGGTATCGCAGCAGGTATGAAGCTTAACGAAATGATTGAAAACGGCAAGATTACCGCTGAGCAGGCTAAGATCGGTTACATCGGCGCTTACACATACGCTGAAGTTATTTCCGGTTATACTTCTTTCTTCCTCGGCGCTCGTTCCGTTTGCCCTTCCGCTACAATGGAAGTTACCTTCACCGGTTCATGGTATGATGAGACCGCTGAGAAGGAAGGCGCTAACACACTTATCGCTGACAACTGTGTACTTATTTCACAGCACGCAGACTCCATGGGTGCTCCTACCGCATGTGAGACCGCAGGCGTTCCCAACGTTTCTTACAACGGTTCTACCGCAAGCGTAGCTCCGAACACATTCATCGTATCTTCCAGAATCAACTGGGCTCCTTACTTTGAATATGCAATCACCAAGGCAGCAGCAGGCGAGACTTTCGAAGCTGACTGGACCGGTACAATCGCTACCGAATCCGTTCTTCTTACCGAGCTTGGCGGCGCAGCAGCTCCCGGAACTCAGGAAGCTATCGACGCAGCTAAGGCTAAGCTTATCGACGGCAGCCTTAAGGTATTCGATACCGCTACATTCACTGTAGACGGCGCAGCAGTTACATCTTACATGGCAGACGTTGATACCGACGCAGCATACGAAGGCGATCACGAAGTTATCGTTGACGGAGCATTCGCAGAATCTACATTCCGTTCAGCTCCTTACTTCGATATGAAGATCGACGGCATCACCCTTCTTAACAGCGCATTCTAATTTGGCGTAACTACTTGAAGAGTGACATAGATTTTTGATAAAATTTCAAAGGGTGGCACACCTGCCGCCCTTTGTTGTTTTTTTTATTTCAATAAAAAGCAATTGAAATAAAAATGCTCCGCAGGGTCACACTCGTGCGTGCGGAAATTTGTTGCTAAGGCAACCGCACGAGGCGCATGGAATTTCGCAAGCGAAATCCAATTTTAATAGAGGAGTACGGATTTGGATAAGAAACAAGCGGCAGTGTCGCTAAGAAACGTAACCAAGACCTTCGGTTCGGTTACAGCCAATTCGAAGGTAAATCTTGATATCTACAAGGGCGAAATCTTAGCCCTTTTGGGAGAGAACGGAAGTGGTAAGACCACTTTGATGAATATGCTCTCCGGTATTTATTTTCCCGATGAAGGACAGATTTTTATCAATGGCAAGGAAGAGGTAATACGCTCCCCTCGTGATGCGTATTCACTCGGAATCGGTATGGTTCACCAGCATTTTAAGCTTGTGGATGTACTTACTGCGGCTGAGAATATCATACTCGGTATGGAAGGAAAGCTTAATCTTAAGGCCGCCATTGCCAAGATAGCTGATATTTGCGACCGTTACGGTTTTGAGGTAGACCCCAATCGTAAGATTTACGATATGTCGGTATCCGAGAAGCAGACGGTTGAAATCGTTAAGGTATTGTACCGTGGCGCCGACATCTTAATACTTGATGAGCCCACAGCGGTACTCACACCTCAGGAGACTGAGAAACTCTTTAACGTACTCAGAAACATGCGTGATGACGGCAAGGCTATCGTCATCATTACCCACAAGATGCACGAGGTAGAGAGCCTCTCCGACAGAGTGGCGGTTCTTCGTCGCGGCGAGTACGTGGGTGACATGATTACAGCGGATACAACGGCTCAGGAGATGACCGACATGATGGTAGGCCACTCCGTGACCCTTAACATAGAGAGACCCGATCCCGTCAATCCCAAGCCTCGTATAGAGGTTAAGAACTTAACCGTTCGTAACGAAGACGGAATTATTAAGCTCGACGATGTTTCTTTTACCGCCAACAGCGGAGAAATTTTGGGTATCGCGGGCATTTCGGGTTGCGGTCAGAAAGAACTTCTTGAAGCTATCGCGGGTCTTCAGCCTGCGGAGGCGGGAAGTATCAGTTACATCGATGATAACGGTGAGCACGACGAATTGCTCGGCAAGGATCCCCTTAAGATAGCTGCCATGGGCGTTACGCTTTCTTTTGTCCCCGAGGACAGACTCGGTATGGGACTTGTGGGTAACATGGACTTGACCGACAATATGATGCTTCGTTCCTTCAGACGAGGCAAGACCGTATTCACCGACAGAAAGGCGCCCAAGCACCTTGCGGAAGACGTTGTCAGAGACCTTGAGGTCGTAACTCCCGGCGTCACCACTCCCGTAAGAAGACTTTCCGGCGGTAACGTTCAGAAGGTACTCGTAGGACGTGAGATTGCTTCCGCACCTACCGTATTGCTTACTGCTTACGCGGTGCGCGGCCTCGACATCAACTCATCCTACACAATTTACGACTTAATTAACCAGCAAAAGAAAGCGGGCGTGGCAGTTGTGTTCGTCGGCGAAGATTTGGATGTTTTGCTGGAGATTTCCGATAAGATTCTGGTTCTGTGCGGCGGTAAGGTAAGCGGTATCGTAGACGGACGCACCACTGACAAGAACACTGTCGGAATGATGATGACAAGAGTAGGAGGTGGCAAGTTAAGTGACTAATCAGGACAAGGTCAAAGAACCTCTTTTTCACATAGTTAAGCGCGACGCCATCCCTGCGGGCAAGGCCTGGGGTATCCGCGTTCTTGCGATTTTGGCGGCGCTTGTGGTATGCGCGATTGTAACGACCGTGCTTACCAAGGACAATCCGTTGTCGGTTTATGCTACGATATTTAAAGGAGCTTTCGGCTCCGCCAGAAAGACCTGGGTTACATTCCAGGACCTTTCAATTTTGCTTATTATTTCACTTGCGCTCACACCTGCGTTTAAAATGAAGTTCTGGAACATCGGCGGTGAGGGACAGGTGCTTATCGGCGGTCTTGCGGCTGCGGCATGTATGATTCAGCTTGCGGGTAAGATGAACAATGTGATGATTATTATCTGCATGGTTGTTACATCTATCGCAGCGGGTGCTTTTTGGGGATTTGTTCCGGCTTTCTTTAAGGCCAAATGGAACACCAACGAGACACTTGCAACCCTTATGATGAACTATATTGCTACCCAGCTGGTTGCTTTCTACACCGTAAGATGGGAAGTTCCCAAGGGCTCGGGTAAGATTGGTATCATTAACCAGAGCACAGAGCTTGGCTGGCTTCCTCAGATTGGTAACAAGTACTTACTCAGCATTCTTGTGGCTGCCATCGTTACAATCGGTATGTACATTTATCTTAACTACAGTAAGCACGGTTATGAAATTGCTGTTGTGGGTGAGAGCGAGAATACCGCAAGATATGTCGGCATGAAGGTTAAGAAGGTTATTATCCGTACCATGCTTTTGTCCGGCGGATTGTGCGGTCTTGCGGGACTTATGCTTGTGGGCGGTATTAACCATACCGTTACTACTACCATTGCGGGCGGACAGGGATTCACCGCTGTTATGGTGTCATGGCTTGCTAAGTTCAATCCTTTGACCATGGTATTTACGAGCTTTCTTATAGTATTCCTCGGACGCGGTGCCGGAGAGATTTCCACAAGATTTGGACTGAATCATTCTTTTTCCGATATCTTAACCGGTATTATTCTCTTCTTCATCATCGGATGCGAGTTCTTTATTTACTATAAGATTAACTTTAGAAAATCAAATAAGAAGGAGGGAGAGAAATGATTGATTTGGTAGCATTTATCCCTCGTGCGGTTGGCCAGGGTATTCCTCTTTTATACGGCAGTACAGGTGAGATTATTACTCAGAAATCCGGTAACCTTAACCTCGGTATTCCCGGTGTTATGTACGTGGGTGCAATCAGCGGCGTTATCGGTTCTTTCTTTTACGAGCAGGCAATAAGAAACGGCGCGACGGAGAACGGATTCCTGATGATTGCGATTCCGCTTCTGTGCTCGCTTGTGGGCTCACTTTTGATGGGTCTTTTGTACAGCTTCTTAACGATTACGCTGAGAGCCAATCAGAACGTTACAGGTCTTGCGATGACCACGTTCGGTGTCGGATTCGGTAACTTCTTCGGTGGTTCGCTTATTAAGCTTTCGGGCCTTGATGTGCCTTCGATTGCACTTACCAAGACCAGCACTTACTTCAGTAAGACTATCGTGTCCGGTGATGCGGGATGGTTTGGCAAGATTTTCTTGTCATACGGATTCCTTGCTTACCTTGCTATTGTGATTGCGCTTGTGGCTTCTTTTGTCCTTAAGCGTACGAGAGTGGGTCTTCACCTTCGTGCGGTTGGCGAGAGCCCTACAACAGCAGATGCAGCAGGTATCAGCGTTACTAAGTACAAGTACGTGGCTACTTGTCTCGGCTGCATGATTGCGGGTCTCGGCGGACTTTACTACATCATGGACTACGCATGCGGCGTATGGAGTAACGACGGATTCGGTGACAGAGGATGGCTTGCTATCGCTCTTGTAATCTTTACAATCTGGCGCCCCAACATGAGCGTGCTTGCGTCTATTCTGTTCGGTGGTTTGTATATCCTTTACCTCTACATTCCTACCGGCATGGATCACATGGAGTACAAGGAAATCTACAAGATGATTCCTTACATCGTTACTCTTGTAGTGCTCGTTATCACCAGTATGCGCAACAAGCGTGAGAATCAGCCACCGGCATCGTTGGGACTGTCTTATTTCAGAGAAGAAAGATAATTATATTTATTGAGGAGGTTACATTAACATGAGCGAAAAACGCCCGGAAACACTTGAAAGAATTACCAATGAAGCTTTAGCAACTAAGTTTATTGACGAACAGGTTAAAGAAATCAGAGCGCAGGTCGGCGATAAGAAAGTGCTTCTTGCACTGTCAGGCGGAGTTGATTCATCCGTTGTCGCAGCCCTTCTTATTAAAGCTATCGGCAAGCAGCTCGTATGCGTACATGTTAATCACGGATTGCTCAGAAAAGGCGAACCCGAGCAGGTTATTGAAGTATTTAAGAACCAGATGGACGCCAATCTCATCTACGTAGATGCGGTTGACCGTTTTCTTGATAAGCTTGCGGGAATATCAGACCCCGAGAAGAAGCGT
>JAEEGK010004956.1_pt1 | contig 32333 bp, 24 predicted proteins | sample 8958771 | NCBI WGS metagenome assembly JAEEGK01 (sample SAMN16246547, study PRJNA631951) | gut metagenome | biome: gut microbiome; feature: rumen; material: SC-attached | host: Bos | place: Iran: Karaj | collected 2018-10
CTGCACGACGCTCTTGCCGTCGGTATGGACATGAGGAGCGGTATGAGCGGTATGTTCAGAGGTGCAACATCCTTCAATCAGGAAATAGGCAACTGGGATACTTCTAATGTTACCAATATGAGCGGTATGTTTGAAGGTGCAGCATCCTTCGATCAACCAATAGGCAACTGGGATACTTCTCGTGTTACCGATATGAGTCGTATGTTCCAGGAGGCATTATCCTTTAACCAGCCAATAGGCAACTGGGATACTTCTCATGTCACCGATATGATAGGAATGTTCAGAGTTGCAACGTCCTTCAATCAGTCATTGGACAATTGGGACATATCAAATGTTGAAGATAAGTATAGTATGTTCTACAAAGCGAAATCCTTCAGTCAACCTGTAGAAAGTTGGAATTGGCCTAATGTTGAGGAGATGTTTAAAAAACCTCGGTACTTAAAAAGTAGATTCAGATAATTATGAAGTGAACGGATCCGTGATTTCTGGCGGCAAAGTCTGGAGGTTGAATCAATGAGAGACATACTGCCGGTGATCAAGGGTTCGTTTATATGGAGACCGGGATCAGCATGACAGGAGATTCAAATATCTGATTCGAAGTCCGAAGTAACACCGGACGCCTATTCAATCGTCAGCATCTGCCAGAATCTCGTTCTAGCACACAATTTGCATTGTCGTCACGATGTATAATCGTAATCAATAATGGATTGTTGTTTGTAGTGAATGACTGTTGCTGAGATAAAGCAGTATCTGACCGGACCCAAGCTCCGGCAGTTGATGAAGAAGGGCTTTGGCACACCGACGCTGATCCTGGGCGGACTGGCGATGGTTGTGCTTCCTATTCCCGCATGGATGCTGGACATCTTCTTTGTTTTCAATATCACCATAGCGATTGTGGTGCTGATGGTTTCCATTCTGTCCAAAAGACCTCTGGATTTTGCGTCCTTTCCCACAATTCTGCTGATTGCAACGCTCCTTCGTCTTGCTCTTAATGTCGCCTCCACCCGCGTCATTCTTATTAACGGAGCAGCCGGCGATGCGGCTGCCGGTCAGGTTATCAAGTCCTTCGGTGATGTTGTTATCGGAGGAAACTATGTTGTCGGTCTCATAGTATTCATCATTCTGATGGTTATTAATTTTGTGGTAATAACCAAAGGTGCGGGACGTATTTCCGAAGTAACAGCCAGATTTACACTCGATGCCATGCCGGGAAAACAGATGGCGATTGATGCGGATCTTAATTCCGGTCTTATTGATCAGGAAAAGGCCAAGGAGCGCCGCCGCGAGGTTGCGGCAGAAGCTGAGTTTTACGGTTCCATGGATGGTGCCTCCAAATTCGTAAAGGGCGATGCCATCGCCGGTCTTATAATTATGGCCATCAATATTATCGGAGGTCTGATAGTCGGCGTCGGACAGCATGATCTGGCTTTTGCCGATGCGGTGACAATCTATACAAAGCTTACCATCGGTGACGGTCTGGTGGCCCAGATACCTTCGCTTCTTCTTTCCATATCTTCGGCAATCATTATCACCCGTCAGAATGACGAGTCAGAACTTGGTACTCTGGTTCTGGGACAGATGTTCGGCGATATCAGAACGCTGTATGTTGCCGCCGGAATTCTTTTTGTAATGGGAATAGTTCCGGGGATGCCTCATTTTGCGTTTCTTCTGTTTGCTATCATGGTGGGAGGACTTGGCTACGGACTTCAGAAATTTGCTCCAAAGAAGATAAGCAAGGAGGAGAAGGAGCAGATGGAACGAAAGGCGGCCGAGGCAAAGAAGGCTGTGGAGCAGAAGCAGAAGGATTTAAGCTGGGACGATGTTGCACAGGTTGATACAATCGGTCTTGAAATCGGTTACCGTCTTATACCCCTTGTGGACAAGAATCAGAACGGAGAACTTCTCAATCGTGTGAAGGGCGTAAGAAAAAAACTGTCCCAGGAGCTTGGTTTTCTTGTGCCGGCCGTTCATATCAGAGACAATCTTGATCTGCCTGCCAATAATTACCGGATTACCATAATGGGTGTTACCATGGGTGAATCTGAGGTTTATGTCGATAAGCAGATGGCTATCAATCCAGGACAGGTTTTTGGTACCATCAAGGGTATAGAGGGTCAGGATCCCGCTTTCGGTTTGGAGGCCGTGTGGATTTCTCCTGAGCAGTCGGAACAGGCTCAGAGTCTGGGATATACCGTGGTTGATTCACCTACAGTAATAGCCACCCATATCAGTCAGATCCTGACAAACAATGCATCCTCCCTCCTTGGCCACGAGGAAGTGCAGAACCTGCTGGATCAGGTGTCCAAGAATCAGCCGAAACTTGTGGAGGGACTTATTCCAGGCGTGGTAAGTCTCGGCATTCTGGTTCAGGTGCTACAGAAGTTGCTATATGAGGAAGTTCCCATCAGAGATATGAGAACCATTCTTCAGACCATAGTTGAGTATGCCCCCCGCAGTCAGGATCCGGAGGTTTTAAATGCGGCATGCAGGGTGGCATTGAGAAGACTTATAATACAGAATCTGGTAGGAGGGGATCCGGTTATCCCTGTAATTACACTGGCGCCGGATCTGGAAAAACTGCTGCATAAGTCGCTGCAGAGTTCAGGCGGTGAAGGTATGGGTATAGAGCCGGGACTTGCGGAAAGAATGCAGCAGTCACTGGCCGAGGCAACTCAGAATCAGGAACTGGAGGGTCAGCCTGCCATACTGCTGACCTCAGGAGTCCTCAGAGGTACTCTCGCCAAATTTGTTAAGACGTCAATTCCGGGACTTCGGGTTCTTTCATATCAGGAGATTCCGGATGAAAAACAGATAAGAATTGTAAGCTCTATAGGTCAGCATTAGACCGGAGGAGTTGATGGAGTTTAATCGTGAAAATTAAGCGCTTTTTAGCCAAGGACATGAGATCCGCTCTTGCCAAGGTCAAGGAGGAACTTGGATCAGATGCTGTTATTATGTCTAACAAAAAAGTTGCCGAAGGTGTTGAGATAGTTGCGGCATATGAAGAGGACAGTATTTCTTCATCGGCATCTGTCAGATCTGCCGCGTCCTCCTCACAGGGAAGAGGTTCAGGAAATTATGACGACGAAAATGTAACTATATCTTCAAAGGCTCTGGCTGCAGCAAAGGTAGCTACAACCGAGCCGTCCTTTGGAGGATATGAGCGTTCACCGGCGTCCCGTTCAAGAGCTGCCAGAAACAATGAGCAGATGGCAAATACTCTGAACGAACTTCTCTCAAGACAGAAAAGTCACAGGAATGCAGCCGGGACGGCAGGCCCCGGCGGAGATTATCCGAAGACGATTGCTGAACAGCAGTCCGCAGCAGGTATGCAGAGCTCATTATCTGATAATCCGCGACGCAGCAGTCCTGTTTCTGCCCAGGATCCTGCAATAACAGCTCTGCAGGAGGAGGTTGTGAATATCAGAAAACTTCTCCAGTCGCAGCTAGCAGGTCTCATGACGGAGGACATGGAGCGCAAGGAGCCTGTAAGAGCAATGATTCTCAAACTTCTGACCAGAGGTGGCTTTACAGAGGACTATGCCAGATATCTTACCGAGCAGCTGCCTCAGTCTGATAATCTTCGCCAGAGCTGGCGGAGCCTTTCCATGATAATTGGCAGAAATCTGCTTGTGGGAAATGATGAGATCCTGCAGCGCGGAGGTGCGGTGACTCTTGTAGGACCGACCGGCGTGGGTAAAACTACGACTATTGCAAAGCTAGCGGCACATTTTGCCATGCGTTTCGGTGCTGATCAGGTTGCTTTGATTACAACAGACAACTATCGTATCGGAGCATACGAACAGTTGCAGACATATGGCAGAATAATGGGATGTACGGTCAAAAGTTTGACTGACATGTCAGAAATGCAGAATGTTTTATACCAACTGCGCAATCGTCGATTAGTATTAATAGACACTGCCGGTATGGGACAGAGGGATGATCGTCTAACTGCTCAGCTTGATCAACTGGTCAACAGCTCCAACATACATATTCATAATTATCTGGTGCTTCCGGCTACAGGGCAACGCAGGGTCCTGCAGGAGGCGTTTGATCAGTTCAGCAGAATTGAACTGTCCGGGGCAATCCTGACCAAACTTGATGAAAGCATAGGTCTTGGTGATGTTCTGGGAGTTTGCATGAGTAATCAGATACCGGTATGCTACACAACCAACGGGCAGAGAGTGCCGGAGGATCTTGAAGTGGCAAACGGTGCAAAACTGGTACAGCTTGCCATGGCATACATGGAAGATGAACGTAATTTTTAGAGCGCGGGGAGTATTATGACATCTGCAAATATGGATCAGGCTCAGGGACTTAGAAGTTCAATGAAAAAACAGCCGTCTCTTGCTACGCCGAATCATCGCGTCAAGGTGATTACGGTTACCGGCGGAAAGGGTGGCGTGGGAAAGTCGAATGTATCCCTTAACCTTGCCGTTACCATGGCGTCGCTTGGAAAGAAGGTTATGCTTCTTGATGCGGATCTAGGTCTTGCCAATATTGATGTGATGCTGGGTCTGAATGTTAAAAACAACCTTTTTAATGTTATCAACGGAGAATGCACTCTGGATGATATTATAATTACCGGTCCCTACGGTCTTATGATCCTTCCTGCAACCTCGGGCACACAGTCCATGGTTGAACTGTCAGCCGCGCAGCATGCATCGCTGATAAGAGCATTCGGTGATCTAAAAACCGAGATTGACGTTCTCATTGTGGATACAGCAGCCGGTATTTCCAATATGGTTCTTAATTTTGCCAGAGCCGCGCAGGATATTCTGGTCGTTGTGTGTGACGAACCGACATCCGTGACGGATGCCTACGCCCTTATGAAAATTTTGAGCAAGGAGTACGGTGTATTCCGTTTTAAAATTGTGGCCAATATGGTCAGGACCATGAAGGAGGGGCAGGATCTTTTTCTTAAGCTTACCAAGGTGACCGAGAGATTTCTTGATGCATCGCTGGAGTTTGTAGGATGCATTCCGTATGATCCGAATGTAAAACTCGCCATCAAGAAGCAGCAGGTTATCGTTGATGCGTTTCCTAAGTCTCCTGCAGCCATTTCTTTCAGAGCGCTTGCCAACCGGGCTCTGACATGGCCTGTGCCTTACCAGGCAGAGGGGCATCTGCAGTTTTTCATTGAGAACATGCTTTCCGTCAAGGAACTGTAATTGGATCATTGCCGGGCTGTGAGGGATTGCTGTAATTATAATTATTCTGGTGGATGGATTTTTGAACAATGGCGACTAGAGCTTATTATGCGGAAGAAAAAAGGAACAAGGCTGACAGACTTGTTTCCGAGTATGCTCCGCTTGTAAAAAAAATAGCTCTTCATCTGAAAGGTCGTCTGCCGTCCTCGGTGCTTCTTGATGATCTGATTCAGTCAGGCATGCTCGGACTCCTGGATGCAGCTCAGAATTTTGATGCCTCCAAGGGTGCGTCTTTCGAGACTTTCGCCAGCATCCGCATACGCGGCGCCATGATTGACGATATTCGCAAGGGTGACTGGGCTCCGCGTTCGGTTCATCAGAATACCAGACGAATCAGCGAGGCGATGGTTGAACTGTCAAAGGTTAAGGGGCGTGATCCTACCGACGAGGAAGTGGCGAATTATCTTGATGTTTCCATTAATGAATATCACACCATGCTGTATGAATCGTCTACTTCGAAAATATCTGCGATTGAGGATATGGGTGTTCCTTCGGATGCGATTGTGTTTGAAAATCAGAATGTCAACGAGGACGGACCTCTTAGCTCGGTTATGCACGAGAAGTACCGCCATGCTCTTGCCGGTGCGATAGAATCACTTCCCCAGAGAGAGGCTCTTGTTTTTTCTCTCTACTATAATGATGAGCTCAACCTTAAGGAAATAGGTCTGGTTATTGATGTCAGCGAGTCCAGGGTCTGTCAGATCCTTAACCAGGCTATTATGAGGCTGAGGACAAAACTCCGGGACTGGACGTAGCCTACCTGATATGCATGCGGAAAACTGTCCCGGATAAACTGTCCTGCTTTCCAAAGACGGTAAAAGTCACATCATGAAGACTCTACTCATCTGAGTCTTCGCACATGTTGTCAATTGCAGCTTTTACCAGATAGTCCAGAATGTTTGAGAACATAATGTCGGCAAGATGAGCGTACTCGTTGCTGAATTTCTCAAAATCCTTCTCGGTCTTTTCCTTCTCTTCGGCGCTGATGTTCTTAAGGATCCTGTTCCGGTTTTCAATAATTGCGAACATGCCGCTGTAGAATACGTTTTTCACTGAACTGAGAATCGCATAGAAACGGGTGCCGAACAGGGAACCTATATCATCATTTCCGTTAAGAATTGAGGATATTTCCTTAAACATGAGCGGAGGAATAGTGTCAGCAAGATCCTCCTGTCCCCGGGTATTTTCGAGGGTAGCTCCTGCAGCTTTTTCAAGAGCTGCGGCAATATCTTTTGGAAGTCTGTATCCTCCGGTTACGGTTGCACAGAAGGCACCTGCCGCTTCACAGTTTTTCATTAGAATCCAGTCAAGTTTGAGCTGTGCCAGAAACATATATTCTGTAAGAAATATTCTGAATTTCAGACTGAATTCATCACTTTGCTCACTGTTGAGATTTCCGCTTTTGGTGCATTCATCCGCAATGGATATAATCTCTTTGGTGACGCTTTCTTTGATCATGGTTATGTTGGCATGAAGCCTTCCTTCCTCCATGGTGGAGAGACGGCTGTCCGCCGTGAGATCATCTAAATATGAGTTGATTCTTTCAGAAACAAGATTGAGAGCGGCCTCCTTGAGCAGATCTGAACATTCATTAAAATCTCCCTTTTCCGGCTCCTTTGTGAGAACTGCAAGACCGACGGTAAGTTTTGTCAAGGCGTCTTTAAGTTCTTTAAAATTTTCATTGCAGAGTCTTTTGGTGAGTTCAGGGGCGAATTCCTTTTCATAGGAGCCGGCCGTTGTTTCTTTTGTCATGACAGTGTGATCTCCGATTTTTATAAATGTCTGCGAGTCTATCATGATATCTGATCAGAGTTTTATGTCAAAGAAACTTTGTTGTTTGATGTTCAGAGCCGCTGTTTAATCCCGTTAAGTACTTCCGACCGGCTGCAGATGAGTCGGTATTTTTAATGAATTCACTGCCGAGTTTGTGATATCTGCCGTTATTTTTAGATCTGATTCCGCAGGATCGTCTCATGGCTGATACAATTTGCCTGTGGATGCAGGAGGCAGATCTGTAATGAGGGTTTTTCAAATAGTCGGGGTTCGCAGATCCGGAAAGACCACAACAGCCGGAATACTGATCAGAAATCTTAAGGATCGCGGATACAGGGTGGGTGCAGTAAAATGCATAGGCTGCCCTCTTTTCTCTCTGGACAGCGATCCGAACTCCGGAACGTCGCGCCTTAGAAATTACGGAGCCGATGTTGTGGTTGCCTTTGGCAGTAAGGAGGTGGATTTCATGTATCCGGGGATGTCTGATATGGATAGAACCCTCGGTATTCTTTCTTCTGAATGTCTGGATTACTGCATTATAGAAGGTGGGTACGGATATGATTTGCCAAGAATTGTATGTTTCCGTAATATGTCTGAGGTTGATGAGCGTATAACAGAACATACGTTTGCATTCTCCGGTGCCGGTGCGGGAGAATGCAGTGCGGCTGGCAGATATCCTTATCCGGTGATCAGTGCTCTGACAGATCCTGTTGCTCTGACGGATCTGGTTGAAGCCTCGGTAAATCCGTTGTCTCTGCCGGTTAAAAAAATACCACGCCCTGAATCCTGCAGAAAATTCTGCGGGGAATGCACCGGACACGGAAACTTATCAGGCAGAGCAAAGAATTTGGAGCTGTGAATAAAGCATGAATACAGGAAAAGGCAGTCTTTGCGGTATCTGTACAAGTCTGAAGCGCGGAACTGCAAAGATTCAGGTTGAACAGGCGGAGCTTGTTGAGAACTGGGGCATAAGAGGTGATGCCCATGCAGGCGACTGGCACAGGCAGATCAGCATTCTGCCAGTGGAGAAGATAAACGAATTCAACAGACGCGGCGCGGGCGTATCATTCGGATCCTTCGGTGAAAATCTTATTGTGGAGGGAATTGATCCGCAACTGTTTCAGATTGGGACATGTTTTGCCGTCGGAGAAAGCATTCTTGAAATTACGCAGATAGGCAAGCAGTGCCATCACCACTGTGCCATCTATAAAAAAATGGGTGAATGCATTATGCCGAGGGATGGTGTGTTTGCAAAAGTCAGGAAGGGTGGCGTTATAAGATCGGGAGATGAAGTGCGTATGGTGTCTGATGAAACAGAAGTTTCAGACGGCTGTGATTCAGAGCAGAGAAAAAATGGCGGAAGGACTGATGTTTCGGAGCACAGGGAGAAATTTTCAGTTTCTGCTGAGGAAAAGACCGTTCCCTTCAGCTGCGCTGTCGTTACTGTAAGCGACAGGGGATTTTCAGGTCAGAGAGATGATGAAAGCGGTGCATGTATTGTCCGCAGACTTGAAAATGAAGGATACAGAATTTGCGAAAGGATTATTGTTCCGGATGATCAGAAGCGGATCAGCGCCGAACTGATAAGACTCGCTGATGAGGCCGGAGCCGATCTGATAATCACAACCGGAGGCACTGGTTTTTCTCCAAGAGACGTAACCCCTGAGGCAACACTTGAAGTTGCCACGCGAAACGTTCCCGGCATTGCCGAAGTAATACGCGCGGAATCATTTAAAATTACCCGCAGGGCCATGCTGTCAAGGGCGGTATCCGTGATTAGAAACAGAACACTTATTATCAACCTTCCCGGAAGTGCAAGGGCGGTGGATGAGTGCCTTGATATTATACTTGATGAACTGTACCACGGATTGAACATCCTTCTTCAGAGGGACGGCGAGTGCGGCCGGGGTTAGCCTCGCATATGAACCTGCTCATGAACGGTTTTACTGCCGGGAGGACATCAAGACAGGCGGTGACTGCTGTTTTGAAACAGGTAAAACAGGAACATAAAAAAAGTGAACATAAGAAAAATTAACGGAAACAGAATAATAAATTCAGTCTTCAGAATAGGAAAAACGAATCTGTTCAGAAGATTCACGGAAGAATTTGTATTTTATCTTAGCCTTGCTTTTTCTTTGGCTGTACTGTCAGGATGCGATGAAGCAAATACCGGTGCGGGAGTACGGACCGCAGAGCAGGAGAACGAGAGACTCGTGGTTTTTGCAGCCGCTTCTCTTACAGAAACGCTGTCAGAAATCGGAAAATCATATGAGAAAACACATCCGGGAGTAAAGGTGGTCTTTAATTTTGATTCATCCGGAACTCTGAAAACACAGATAGCAGAGGGTGCCGTCAGTGATATTTTTATTTCTGCCGCTTCCAGACAGATGGATCAGCTTGATATCAGTGCCGGTGAGGCGAAGAATCCGAAAAAGCTTGACTATGTGCTGAGTGAATCCCGCATCAACCTTCTTGAAAACAGGGTGGTTCTTGCAGTATCCAAGAGCAGCGGCACAGACCTTAAAAGTTTTGACGAACTGGCGGCAGCTCTGAAGGAGCACAGGGTGTTTCTTGCCGTAGGGAATTCCGATGTTCCTGTCGGACAGTACACGCTGAGGATATTTGATTACTACGGAATTGATACTGATGAACTTTTTGCTCATAAATCGCTTACTCTTGGCAGCAGCGTCAAGGAGGTAACCGCGCAGATAAGGGAGGGGGTTGCTGATGCGGGTATTGTATATGCCACGGATGCATATTCGGCGGATCTGAGAATTATCGATGCGGCATCCGTAGAAATGGCAGGACAGGTTATCTATCCGGCGGCGGTTCTGAAAAATTCGAAGCACCGAAGGCATGCGGAGGAGTTTCTCGGCTATCTGAAGAATGATGAGTCAAAGAGGATTTTTGAATCGGTCGGCTTTACTGTTGTCGGCAGATAGCTCAGTCCTTTTCTGCAGTAATTTGTTAAAGAAAAGAAAGATAAAAAAGTAAACGGCTGAAAACATATGCAGCAGACTCTGGATCTCTATCCGTTATTCAATTCGGTCCGCATTGCACTGATATCCACGGTGATAATCTTTTTTACAGGTACTGCCGCCGCGTATTATGTGTCCCGCTTTCCCCGGATTATCAAGGGAATTCTGGATGTTGTTCTGACAATACCGCTGGTTCTTCCTCCTACTGTAATCGGCTATCTGCTTCTCAGAACGCTCGGTCCCCAAAGACCTGTAGGAAGTTTTTTTCTTGAGTATTTCGATCTCAGACTTACAATGACCTGGTGGTCGACTGTTTTTGCAACCTCTGTTGTCTGCTTTCCTCTTATGTACCGTACCTGCCGGGGCGCCTTTGAATCATTCGATGAGAATATCAGTGATGCGGCGAAAACATTGGGTTTGAGCAGTACATATATATTCTGGCGTCTGAGAATTCCGGTGTGCCGCGCCGGTATAACCGCCGGTCTTGTTCTTTCATTTGCAAGGGCTCTCGGGGAATACGGGGCAACAAGCATGATTTCAGGCTACATTCCCGGTGACACTGCTACTATTTCAACTACTGTTTATCAGCTGTGGCGCACGGAGAATGATGATCTGGCTGTAAAGTGGGTATTTATCAATCTTCTGATTTCTTTTGCCGTGCTTCTGGTAATAAATCTTATGGAAAGAAAAAGGCGCAGGTAGAAGGCTGATGAAAAATCAGATCGCGGAGTCGTTAAGAATCGTGAGGAGACTGCCGCTTAATATAAAGGCGTCGCAGGCAGTGCGTCGGCGAAAATGAAACTTGATTCGAAAAGGGAAGCTGAAAGTCCGTGTCTTTGCTGGTGGATATAGAAAAGAAACTTGAAAATTTTACTCTGAATGTCAGTTTTAACACTGAAAACGGAGTGCTTGCGCTGCTTGGGGCATCAGGTGCCGGAAAAAGTATGATCCTGCGGTGCATATCAGGTATTGAACATCCTGACAGAGGCCGCATTGTTCTTAACGGCAGAGTGCTTTTTGATTCGGCGGGACATGTGGATCTTTCTCCGCAGGAAAGAAGAACGGGGTATCTTTTTCAGAACTATGCTCTTTTTCCGAATATGACGGTTCTTGAAAATATAGAGTGCGGGATAAGAAAGAGCAGGGCGGCGACACGATTTGAAAGAAGAAGACTTGCTCTTGAAATGGCTGATCGTATGAGACTGACCGATGTAATCAGCCGCAGAGCAACGGAGCTCTCCGGAGGTCAGATGCAGCGGACGGCGCTGGCAAGGGTCCTTATTAATGAACCTCAGATTCTGATGCTGGATGAACCGTTCTCGGCTCTGGATGAACATCTTCGCTTTGCTCTGGAGAATGAACTTGCAAAGGATATAAGGAATTTTGACGGTCCTGTTGTTCTGGTTTCCCACAGCAGGGACGAGGTTTTCAGGTTTGCCGATTATGTAGCGGTGGTAAGCGGTGGCGGAATTGAGACATGCGGTCCGATGAAGAATGTTTTTGACAATCCGGTTACCGTAAGTGCCGCACGTCTTACAGGCGTCAAGAATATAGCTCCTGCCGTTTATGATGCCGGTGGATTTGTCAGGGTTGCCGGATGGGGAGTTACAGTACCGTGTTCTGATGAAAAAAGCCCTTTCGATAAAGATGCGCTTAAGGCTGCGGGGATCAGAATGAATGACATCAGATTAAAGCACCGGAATAATGAGCCGGGCAAGTCATATACCTTTGTCATAGACCGGATCACCGAGAATCTTTCCAGCTATACGCTTGAGCTTCATAATGCCTGTGCGGCTGAATATCAGCCGCTTTTCTGGCAGGTTCCCCGCGATGTCTGGGAGACGGAAAGGGAATGTGCCGAAGGCGAAGGTATGATTATTGAACTGTTTATTCCCGATGCGGCTGTAAAGCTTCTGAGGAATTGAAATATTTAAAAACGAAAATGCAAATTTTGGAATACAGGAGGGACGGTATGCAGGAATGTAGGACGGGTATCAGAAGACAGCTGAAGAAAATGCGTTTTTCTGAAACCAGAGATATGCTTCTTGAGTATATTAATCCCGTGGATACTGAAACGGTTTCCCTTGAAGAACTCTGCGGCAGAGTAATTGCCGAAGATGTTGCAGCTCGTATGAACGTCCCGCATTATGATCGCTCCCCCCTTGACGGTTATGCCGTAAAAAGTTCTGACACGGCGTCAGCATCTGAAGGTTCGCCTGTTACACTGAGGATTGTGTGTGAAATAAAGGCGGGGGATACGGCGGATCACATTCTCAAGTCGGGAGAGGCCGTAAAGATCCTCACCGGTGCTCCGATCCCGGATGGTGCCGACGCTGTTGTAAAATATGAGGATACGCTGTATACGGCTGATTCTGTAACGGTTTCTCAGCCTCTTTTAGCAGGAGAGAACATTATAAGAGCCGGTGAGGATGTAAAAACAGGCGATGTGCTTGTAGGCAGGGGAACTGCGGCGGATACAGCCGTTCTCGGACTTCTTGCATCACAGGGTATCGCAGGGGCAGAAGTGTACAGAAAACCGAATGTTGCTCTTATAAGCACCGGCAATGAAATAGTCGAGGTCGGCACGGCGCTTACCGGCAGCAGAATATATAATTCCAACCGCTATATGCTGGCGGCGGAGATGGAAAGATGCGGCTGCTGCGCCGTATACGAGGGCTGTGCGGGGGATGATATGAGCAGCATTGCCGGATTGCTTTCCCGGGTTCTTTCATCGTATGATGCAGTTGTTATTACGGGCGGAGTTTCCGCCGGAGACTATGATCTGGTGCCTGATGCTCTTGAAAGAGCCGGAGTCGATATTCTGGTTCATGGAGTTAAAATGAAACCGGGTATGGCCTGCGTTTACGGCATGTACCGGTCAAAGCCTGTTATTGCCCTGTCCGGCAATCCGGCATCGGCTCTTACAAATTTCTACTGTATCGGCAGGAGTATTCTAAGAAAATATTCCGGCGCCTGCGATTATGTTCCGGAAACCGTGCAGATCAGAATGCTTCGTGATTTTTCGAAAAAGAGCAGGGGGGATCGCATTCTAAGGGGCACAATGAAGGTGGAAAAGGGGATGATATGCATGGATCCCTCTCCTGAACAGGGTAATGTGATAATAAGCAGTATGCGGGCGGCTGATCTTCTGGCCGTAGTTCCTATGGAGCACGGTCCTGTCGCTGCGGGGGATGTTCTTGACGGTTTTATGATCCGGTAGAGGTTCGCCATGAAAAAAATAGATGTTCGCAGTGCGGTGGGAATGAGACTGTGCCATGATATCACGGAGATCCGTCCTGGTTTTAAAGGTCCCGCCTTCAGAAGAAACCATGTTATTTCCGCTGATGACATAGAGCATTTGCTTGATATCGGCAAGAGGTATGTTTTTGTTTGGGATGATTCGGCAGAGGAAATCCATGAGGACGAATGCGCCGGGCGCATGGCGGCTGCGCTTCGCGTACCGGGATGGCACTACGAGGGTCCATCTGAAGGTAAAATGGTTCTTGTTTCTGATTCGTCCGGACTTTTTGTTCTTGACAGAGAGCTTCTTTCGTCTGTCAATGGCATCACCGATATCACAGTCACCTCCATACCGTCTCACTATCCTGTAAAGCCCGGCGACAGAATTGCATCCATGAGAATTGTTCCGCTTGCAACGTCTGAAAAAAATATTCTTGCATTTGAAAAGCTGTGTCAGGACAGAAAACTCTTTGAAATTTTTTCCTACAGGCATCTTAAAACCGGTATTGTCATTACCGGCTCCGAAATTTATCACGGCAGGAGAAAGGACAGATTTGAGAATGTTCTGAGAGCCAAACTGAAAAATTATCCGGGGGAGGTTCTCGGTGCGACCGTCTGTGATGACAGTACTGATATGATTGTATCCGCAGCCGAGAAATACATAGGGGCGGGTGCTGATTTTCTGATTTTCACCGGAGGCATGTCCGTAGATCCGGATGATGTGACACCTTCTGCGGTCAGGCAGCTCGGGGCGGATATATTAAGTCACGGGGTTCCGGCCCAGCCTGGCAATATGACTATGCTTGCATATCTAGGAGATGTGACAGTTCTTGGAGTGCCGGGTGCGGCGGTGTCTCTTCCGGTGACGGTCCTTGATGTCATGCTGCCGCAGATTTTTACCGGAGTGAGGTTCACATCTGAGGATCTGAAAAATATTGCGGAAGGCGGACTTTGCATGCAGTGCCGGACCTGTCATTATCCCTGCTGCACTTTCGGAAGGTATTAGCCGTGAAGGATTCTTTTGAAAGAAATATCAGTTATCTGAGACTTTCTGTTACATCAAGATGCAGTCTGAACTGTATATACTGTACTGCAGGTGCATCAGACTGCTGCCGCTGTCCGGATGAGCTGTCCGCCGATGAAATTCTTGAAATTGCAAGAGGCGCAGCTCTGGCGGGATTTACCAAAATAAGGCTTACCGGCGGTGAACCTCTGATTAGAGGAGATATAACAAAAATCTGCAGAGAAATTCATAAAATCAGTCAGATAAAGGAACTATGCCTGACCACGAACGGTATCGGACTGGCACCGGCGGCGCATGATCTGAGGGACTCGGGAGTCTCAAGAGTTAATATAAGCATTGATTCCGCCGATCCTGCGGTTTTGAGGAGAATAACAGGCAGATCCTGTCTTAATGATGTGGTTGCCGGAATTGAGGCTGCTGTTTCGGCAGGTTTTGAATCTGTAAAGCTTAATGCAGTTCTGCTTAAGGGTGTGAATGATGATGTGCAGTCCATCCGTCAGCTGGCCGGATTTGTTCAGAAGTATCCTGTGGATTTGAGATTTATTGAACTCATGCCGGTAAAGAAGAAAGGCTTTTCCTTCAGCAGTTATTTTTCCGGATCTGATGCTGTTTTAAGAGCTCTTCCTGATTTGGAGATGATTTCACCCCAGGGTTTTAATGAAGGGGTTGCCGACATGTACAGACTGCCCGGAGCCTGCGGGCGCATAGGCATTATTTCTCCGGTAACCGCATGCTTCTGCCGCAGTTGCTGCAGGATGCGGGTTACTTCTGACGGAAAACTTCGTCCGTGTCTGCTGAGGAATGAGGAATTCAGTATCCGCGGTCTTAATGCCGGTGCGGTTGCAGATGAGATCAGACGTGCTGTCTTTAAAAAACCGTCAGGTCATGATTTATCACCGGGAACAGTCTGTTTGCGGAATGCTTCAGATCATGAAACAGCAGACGCATGCGGACTCGAGATGCAGCGCATAGGAGGATAGTATGAAGGATTTTACTCATTTTGATGAAAAAGGCTGTGCCCGCATGGTCGATGTTTCATTCAAGGACAGTACAGATCGTCTTGCAGTGGCAGAAGGATATGTGTACGTTAATTCTCAAACAATGAATCTTATCAGAACCGGCGGCATGAAAAAGGGGGATGTTCTTACGGTGGCCCAGATTGCAGGAATCATGGGTGCCAAGCGTACTCCCGATCTGATCCCGATGTGTCATACTCTTGCGCTGTCTGGAGTTGATCTTGAACTTGCACTTGATGAGGATAAATCTGCAGTTCGTATTGAAGCCGCTGTAAAATGCAACGGACGCACCGGTGTTGAAATGGAGGCTCTTACGGCAGTTTCGGTGGCGGCTCTTACAGTATATGATATGTGCAAGGCCGTCCAGAAAAATATGGTTATCGGCGGGATCCGTCTGCTTCATAAATCCGGAGGTGTTCACGGAGTGTACAGCTGTGATGAATAGGGCGGGAGTTGTTGTACTTACAGGAGGAAAATCCTCCCGCATGGGCAGGGACAAGGCGTCACTGAACCTTTCCGCGGGACTGACCTTCAGTCAGATTATCTGCTCGAGAGTACCGGATGTTTCGGAGAAATTTCTTTCTGTGAGCAGTTATTCCAGATCCGAATACCCCGGTTTTAAGGTTGTTACGGACAGGTACCCCGGTACAGGTCCCATGGGGGCAGTTCTTTCAGTGATGGAATGTTTCGGGGGAACCCATCTCCTGGTTCTTGCCTGTGATATGCCTGATTTTTCAAAAGATGAGGCTGAACGTCTTCTTGGTCTGTATCACGGGGAGGATGCTCTCATTCCATCAGTCATGGGCAGATGGCAGCCTCTTTCTGCTGTTTATTCTGTGAATATGGCGCCAAGGTTTGCAGAAGCACTGGCCATGGGAAATTACCGGATGAGAGATGCCGTAGCAGGTTCGGATTACCGCATTCTTGAAATTGATGAGGGGCGTGCCGGAAACTATATTAACATCAACACTCCGGAGGAACTTGAAAACTATGCCGGCGGGAGATGAGGACAGACATCTTCTGCTGTTCAGGAGATGTATCCTTTGTGTGCTCGGCATGCACATTTTCTATAGGGTGAAACTCCCGAACTCATCATCTGGCGGCGGGAGTTAGCGAAATTGCAACGAGGAGATTGATACAAAGCCTTATGCCACAAGACTTTGCAGCTTATACCGGCTCACCGGGCTTACTTGTACACTTTGGGCTTTTGAGGTGTAAATTACCTCGATAAATGGCAAAGTTCAGGAAAAGTGCTGATCCCGGAAAGTGATCTGGGATTCTATGACATAAAAAGACCTCTCAAATTTTGTGAATCTTATGAATTTGTCATGTTTCAAGATTTGAGAGGATGTTAGAATCTATCAAAAAAAGGCTCTTTACAAAATCAAGCTGGAAATATTTAGGATGATATATTCCAAATATTCAGAATTCACCGATTTGGAATAAATTTGCAGGGGATCAGAATCAGCCCCGCTGCTGTCGTGTCATTCTCATACCTATTGATACTCAGTGATTTGTGTTTGTACAGCTGCCTGTGTTGCCTCTGAAATGATATTTTTAATGGCGGGAACGCTTCGAACCAAAGTTCAGTTGTCTAGTCAGTAGTCCGACAGGAAATAGTAAAGAACAGGAATTATTTATACAGTTTTTGAGAGTAAACACCATTTTGTGTAAACTGTGATTTAACTCTTAAAAACCTGCTTTTCCATTCGCTCCTTTGTTAGAGGTAATTGAAGCAGTTCGTTTTTAATTGTGGTCCAATTTTGCACCCTGCTTTTGTCCCATTTTTCCTTTAAGGTAAGTATCCTTAAGTACAGAGCTCGGTATACAGCATCAGATGATTCGAAAGCGCCTTTCTTAGTCACCTTTCTCAGACTGGAATTGGTGCTCTCTATAGCATTGGTAGTATAAATGAGTTTTCTGATTGCAGAAGGATAATTGAACAGCTGCAGTACAGCTTCCAGATTTCGTTCCCAGCACTTTACAGCACCAGGGTATTTCTTCCCCCACAGTTCTTTAAATTTTTGAAAATTCTGTATGGCTGTTTCCCTGTCAACTGCACTGTATACGGCCTTAATTGAGTCGCAGAAAGCCTTATATGCCTTGGTTGGAATAAATTCCAGAGAATTTCTCATAAGATGCACAATACAACGCTGAACCACAGTGTTCGGGAAGATGGTTTTAACACCATCCTCTAAGCCGGACACACCGTCTATGCACATGAAGAAAATGTCTTCAACTCCACGTTCTTTAAGGCTGTCCAGTATATTAAGCCACTTAGATTTTGACTCCGTGGAATCTATCCAAAGGCCCAGTATATCCTTCTTGCCTTCCATTGTAATCCCCATAATCACATACACCGCATGTTTCGATGCAGGCTGGGATGTTTCCTGACTGGTCATGCTGACATAAATGCAGTCAACATACACAACAGCATACACTGATTCAAGTCTGCGGGTTCTCCATTCCTGGACTACTGGTGTAAGCCTTGCAATAATACATGACACCATGGCCTGACTGATATCACAGTTATAGATTTCTGAAATAGTTTTGGCAATGTCGGCCTGACTCATGCCCATTCCGTATAGGGAATAGATTTTATTATCAATACCGCATAAATCGGTCTTATAAGTCCCGAGAAGCTTAGGCTCAAAAGAACCGTCACGATCTCTTGGCACATCAATGACTGTTTCTCCAAGATTAGTCTTAATTGTCTTGCAGCTGTATCCGTTACGACGGTCCGCGGTCTGCTTCTCTCCCTGGGATGATTTGCTGTATCCCAGGTGGGCATCCAGCTCTCCCTTAAGCATTTGTTCAACTGCCATACCCAATACTTCACGCATGGTTGCCTGAACATCAGTTATAGAGCCATTGGCACAACCATTGGCAATAGCTTGAAAAACTTCTTGTGCTACTTGACTATGTTTTTGTCTAGCCATTTATTATTTCCTATATTTAATGTGAATAACGCACCATGACATAACTGGGCCCATAGATTATGCCATAGTATTTTGGCGTTTACACAACAATTTTATCACTCTCCAGTTTTTCAATCAGACACTGGTGATCCTTGGTTTTCGGATTGTAGTTGATGCCGACAATAATGATATTCATGTATTGCTGTGTACAGCGTTTGAAGTATTCTTGCGTTTTAATCTGCTGAACAGCAATCTCAGCGGATTCTCCATATTTAAACTCAATCAAGATTAGAGGCTGTTTCCTGATTACAGGTTCATACACCAGATCTACACGCCCCTTTCCTTCCTGATCCTCACGATGATAGCTGTAATCATAAGAGTTGACCATAAAAGTCCCGTTATCATGCAAAATGTAAGTGCTGATTCGGTGTTATAATCGTACATCGATACTGCAAAAGAGTTATGTATTTCCTGAATAAGTTTAGCTGCGGTATCACCATCAAGTTCCTTAATGGCCTGGAGTAGATTTTCAGAACCTTTTATGGTGTCCATACGATCATACCAGTCCTGTTCTTTGACTATGTCCATCAGAGATGATTTTATCTCTGCATTCGGAACGTACGCGATTCGTCTGTTTTTACTGTTTGTAACCTTCTGTGGCTGTTTTTCATCTGTATTTTCTTCATCAGGATTAATGCATCCGAGATATCCCAGACATACCAGAAGGCAGAAAACATCATTCTTATCCTTTATGCTTACCATGTCGTTCTGGAATTTACCACAATTGAAAGATACTTCATCACCTTCAATTAAATTCAGAATGTCTTCTTTGAGACCGTCAAAATCCATATTGATTAGTCGAACTACTTCTTCATTAGATGAAGTTCCGCTCCAATAGCTTTGACATACTCCATCGCTTATGGCTGAAACTGCAGAGTCGGGATTGTAAATGTCAATATTGTTAAGCTTGTAGCCTTCATACCATTCCTTCAAGTCCTGCTGTGATACGCGGCACGATGGGTTTTCTGCTATTGCGGCCACTTCATCTTTCGTAAAACCGAAGTATTTCTCGTAAGGGATCGGTCTCAAGATATTGTATTCTTTAAAACCGTTTAATGTGGATTGAGAGTTATACTTCTTGATAGGAAAAATACCGGTAAGATAAGCAAATGCAAAACACGCCTGTCCGGATTTTGATTTAAATAAACCTCGCAGAAATTCTATAAATTTATCCTGTAAAGCGTCTTCATTCCGATAATCTCTGCAGATCAGATCCCATTCATCCATAATAAAAATGAATGGTTCGCCTGTATTTTTGCTTATAACTTCCAGTGCCGAGGATAACGACTTCTTCCCGACTAAAGGATCACTGCTGATTAGTTTAGCGTATTCTTTGTTTTCCTTTAGATCACGAATAACCATGTACTGCAGAAAATCTACGATATCATCTATATCTTCAACGTATAGAGATCTGTCGTCCTTATACGAGAGATACTTATCTTTTATGGAATTCATATCAATGTATATGACATCATATTTGTTCAGGTGCTCGGTGTAGCTTTTTTCTTTGGAAATTTTAAGACTGTCAAAAATTTTCTTGCCGTCATACTCTTTAGAAAAATAAGCCAGAAGCATATCAGCTGTTACGGTTTTCCCGAATCTGCGGGGACGGGTTACGGCAAAGAAGCGTTTGTTCTTATTGATGTTTTCTGACATTTTTGCGATAAAATCCGTCTTATCTACAAAAATATCCTCGTCTTTGAACACAGCCAAATCAACAAATGAATTACCTTCAACAGGATTCAGAATACTTCCCATGACTTTAACCTCCCCGAACTCAACACCATCGGCTGACATTTTATTACAGCACCGAATTTTTATCCGTGATACAGGACGGTACCTTCCTGTGAACAATTATCCGTACAGTTCATCTGTCAGTAATTTAACTAGTATCAGCCAATTATTCAACTGTTATCTGATGCTTAATCTGTTGATAAGTCGTACATCAATAATGCTAACGTTTGTTCATCATCCACTTAAACTTTTCAACCTCTCTTGCACAATCATTCTCCGTCATTCCGACTCTGTATCTCTATTTCGGATGAGCCTCGTAGCATTCCTCCTGAAAAAACACCGCCCAGTAGTTAAACTCGGTGGTGGGGTACTCAGGAACTTCAGAGATTGGGCGGTGATCTCCCGGGCAATTCTCACCGCCAGTCTGAAAGTAAAACCGCCCCGGATTTGTTGTCTGGTCGAATGCCGATGATGAACAGGCTCAAAGCAATGAAAATGAAGGAGATTAACCATGTCTTATCTTGAACAGATTAAATCGCTGAAATTCAAAATCAGCAAGGTAACTGTAGTCCGTCAATTTATTTGAACCCATATTCTTCACATTAATTGATTCAAAAAAACTGCTTATTTTTTATACTGAATTACGTTGCTTCAAATTATTTGATCTGAGTTTAGTCACTTTATCAAAGCAAAAAAAGGGGGATTTAAGCTCAAATAAAATAGTTCTCTACAGCAGTCCTGGAAAGGGAAGGTAAAACGATAGACAGAAGGGCTGATAAGGAACTGAAATATTTTGAAGCAGAACTGAAGAAACTGGAGCGAAAGAATTTCAGCTGCTGTCCGGATGCCGGGAAAGCATTACAGGAGATAGAGAAAAAGCATTCCCGTTACTGTCTTCTAAATGGTGATTCGAGAATAACTGAAGAAAAACATTTCAGTAAGCACGGCCGCAGGAAGGAAGATGCTGAGCCGGACAGCACAGTGTACCGGATAAATGCTGAAGCAAAGCTGAATAATGAATCTGTAGAGCGAGAAAAAAGGAAGCAGGATGCTTTGTCATAGCAACTAATGATACACAGCGTAGCTGGACCATGGAGGAACTTCCTGACGGCTACAAATCGCAGCAGAGAGTGGAAAGAGGGTTCAGATTTCTGAAAGATCCGGAATTTTTTGCTGACTCCATATTCTTTAAAACATCGGAACGTATCGAGGCATTACTGATGGTAACGGTGACCACATTATTTGTGTATTCAGCGACAGAATACCTGCCAGGGAAAAATCTTAAAGAAAATGACAGTATCGCATCAGACTGGTAAACCGATTTCAAATCCTACCATGCGGCGGATACTGATGATTTTCGATATGAGAGCCGCCGGAAGATTTTCTGCGGATGGTAAATTGATAGGATGCAGTAATTTGACTAAGGATCAGCAAACAGTGGTGGAAGCGCTCGGAGGTGCAAGGACGAACATATACCGATGTTTTCTTAAAAAAAATTAAGTCGATTTACAGGTATAGAAATAATCAATTTTAACAGCGGAATGTCGGATGTATATTCTGATTTGGCGCTAAAAACATGGAGGACTCGTCTGGTGATTGAATTCAAGAGGATCCTGGAGACAGGCAGGGAGGAGACGGTTATCAGAGAAGCGTTTGACCTGATGAAGACCCATCATTATGGCGAAACCACCGAAAACAAAAAGCTGATAAGAGCGGCAATGATAACATGCACACTTAATATTACACTCTCGTTTTCGCCGGAAAATGATGCATATCTGCTGCGTGCCACTGCCTGACGGGTTCGGGCTGCTTTCAGCATTTCGCCTTTGCTTCCAGAGTTATGGAGCTGATGCTGATATATCGCCCCTCACCGGTAATCTGTGAAGCTGCAATCATGAACGCGGAAAATGTATTTCCAACGGGAATAAATGAGAAATCGACTGTAAGCCACCTGTCTTTATTTGAATCGCTCATTTTGATTTTGTGGATTACCTGTTTGACTTTATTCAGCGGATCATAAAGGTGAAAAAATACGCTTTCAGCATCGGTCCTGCATTTAAATTTAACTGACATCCGGTATGACATACCGATGGATAAGGCTGTCCCCAGGGAAGTACAGGCAAACCTGCCGCCGGCGGATTTGATTTTAATTGGAAATAAAGCAGGAGCTCCTTTGATGATGTGACATTCCCACGCCTTTTCATTGTACGAGAATTCCGGTACGGCATTTTTGAGAATTATATGAGGTTTAAGCACGGTGACAGCGGTATTTTTTATCAGATTCGAGTATTCACGGATTTCTTTGTAAAGTTCACCTTCATTTCTTGTCGCACCTCTCAGAGCTTCGCAAAGGTAGTTTATTGACAGCTCCCTGGCGGTTGAAACATTTTTCTGCACAGCTTCGTAATCTATATCCGGAAAATCAAATCTGTTCTGAGTTGAAGGAGTAACAAATCTTCCGGAAATCCCGAAGCGGCTGAACAGTTCATGGAGCCTGGAGTCGTTTGATTTTTCAAAATCATCACCGGGAGAAAGGTACAGAAAATTTTTTGAAAAATTTACTGAAAAGCAGCAGCCGTGAAAGCCGTCGGCACATACAAGATCCGCATTAGCAATGAGATTTACAAATCCTGCCGGATCAGTTTCGGAGCAGTTTATCTGGACTGTACCTTTGTTGTCTCTGCCGGTAAGCCATACAACTTCCAATTCAAGCTTTTGGGCAAGCTGAATTACATAGTCCCTGTATGTTTCATAAGTATCGAGCAGGTATGCAAGAAGATAGCGTTTTTTGGCTTTTAAAAGGCCGGATACTTCAGATGGGTATGCTGGATCGCAAAGAAGTTTCAGCCATGTATCAGGCGTAAGCAGCATGGTTGGATCTGTTACAGTATGCGCCTTTCTTCCTGTGACATTCTCAATCAGGGAGGCTCCCGCCGATTCTCTGCTTGAAAGATAGGGAAAGCTGCTCAGCCAGTACTGCCACAGCGGAATATTGGATTCGGCTGTTTTTGGAATTTTTTCCCATCCGACGCTTGGTGCATAGGACACCCTTTTTTCCACTGGGGCAAATTGCAGATACTGAACAGGGTGGAACCAGAAACCGGACGGTTTCCAGATCTGATCACTGCCGCAGATAAATGCATCGTATTTTTTCAGCTTTCTCTGTGCTTTTGAGGTTATGACTGCATCTTTGGGCAGGACTGGCGTTTCGGAACTGAATTTAAAATGACCTTTCATAAAGTCTGTGAAAAGCTTTCTTGTTCTAATCCAGTCGTATTTTTTCGGATCACTGTCTCTGAGCGCTTCATCCAGCGCCGGAACTGAGATGAACGGACGGTAACCTATTATTTCACAGTCGTATCCTAGAGAAATGATGCTCTGATACAGAGCAAAGGCCTGGAGTGTTGATCCGTAATTGCTTCCAAGCCATGCCAGATATCCGACCTTCTTTTTTCTGCTGAAGAACATGCATTTACCTGAGATATTAGGATCAGTCCGGATAACCCTGAGGATTTCCGGTCTGCCACCTGTTTGCATCGGTTACGATGTCATTGATGTCCAGTTCTGTTTTCCATTCAAGCTCGATTCCTGCTTTTGCAGGATCAGCGTAGTATTCGGCAATATCACCGGGTCTGCGCGGACCGTATACGTATGCTATAGGCTTTTCGAGAATACTGTTGTAGGCGTCCACCACCTGCTGGACACTTACGCCGTGACCGGCCCCCAGGTTATAGGTGTAGAGTCCCGGTTTTCCCAGACAGTGGGAAAGAGCTGAAAGATGTCCGCCTGCCAGATCAACCACGTGAATATAGTCTCTGATGCATGTTCCGTCAGGTGTTGGATAGTCATTGCCCCAGATGTTTAGATGATCCAGTCTGCCTACGGCAACCTGGGAAATGTACGGCATCAGATTGTTAGGAATTCCAAGAGGATCTTCACCCATAAGACCGGACTGATGGGCTCCGACAGGGTTGAAATATCTCAGAATGCAAATGGACATGGAACTGTCAGAATTGTGCCAGTCCTCCAGAATCCACTCGATGTCCACCTTGGTCTGCGCATACGGACTGTTGCCTCTTTTAACCGGCTCTGTTTCAGGTATTTTCGGATTTGAAGGAGTTCCGTAAACTGTTGCACTTGAACTGAATACGATGTTCTTAACCCCTGCCTTTTTCATTGCCTTGAACAGCTGAATACTGCCGTTTACGTTATTGTCGTAATATTCCAGAGGACTGCCGCAGGATTCTCCTACAGCCTTGAGACCGGCAAAATGTATTACAGCATCAAAATTTCTGGAAAGAAAAATTTTTTCCATTTCGTCGTAGTTTCTGATATCTGCCTTTATGAAGTCCGGTTTTATTCCTGTAATCTTTTCGATTCTGTCAAGAACAGACAGTTTACTGTTGCATAGATTATCAAGTACCGTTACACCGTACCCGTTTTCAAGCAGCTTGACTACTGTGTGACTTCCTATATATCCGCATCCGCCGGTTACAAGAATATTTTTCATTTGAATCCTTAAGCATTAGAAATAATAATACTGGTATGTCGTGACATACGTCATTTAATCTGCGCTATTTTAACATAGATTAATGATTATCAGAATTGCGGATCCGGATGTTTGCTGCAAACCATAGAGAGACGAATTCTGATATATTTTAACCTGTCAATGTTTCAGGAAGGGTGAAAACTCCTTAACAGGTTTAAGCAAGAACAGTACTTTTCTTTAACACAGCCTGTGTCAGTTTGTACTTATGCCTGCAATTAGGATAAAATACTTCCGTTTCCGGATTATGAATCGGGAGTGTCGCAGCTCACGGGTGATGTGTACAAGCGGCCATAGGATAAAATTCAATCGTAAAAGTAGCGTTATGGAATGAGATCTTATGCGGTAGAAGTGAAGCGGACGTACCGGCAGAAACAGTGACTGTCTGATCTTCAGGCGGATGCTTAAAATCTCAGACCGTTTGAATATTGCTGCATAAAGTCTGGAAGTTCATTGACTTCAGGTGACGGACGGTTCACAGCTTGAATCCCGGATTTAAATTCAGAAATTACTGTTTCGATTCTGTGTGCGCCTTCTGCATCTCAAATGCGAAAAAACAGGTAATTACTGTGGTTCACATGTGTGTTTTTTTATTTACACCTGCGTAAGTAACTGATTGATGATACGGCTAGAGAACCTTACCAAAAGATTTAAACTGAAGAACGGATCATACAAATATGTTCTCAAGGATATAAACTACACTTTTGAAGAGGGTGTCAACACCGGTATTCTGGGGCAGAACGGTACCGGCAAGTCCACTTTGCTCAAACTTCTTTGCGGATCAATCAATCCTTCCAGCGGAAGAATCGAAAGAGACAGTTCAATTTCCTGGCCTGTGGGTTTTTCCGGCTTTGTGCTCGGTAATCTTACAGGTTATCAGAATCTTCGTTTCATCAGCAGAATATACCGCAGCGACTACCGCAGGGACAAAAAATTCGTTGAGGAGTTTACCGAACTTGGAGATTATCTGAATGAGCCGGTAAAAACCTACAGTTCAGGAATGAAATCGAAGCTGAATTTTGCTCTGAGCATGTCTATCGGTTTTGACTTCTATCTTATCGACGAGGCCTTTTCCGTCGGTGATGCAGCGTTTAAGAAAAAGGGTGAGGAGCTGTTCAGGGAAAGACTGAAGACCTCCACCGTGATTGTGGTATCCCACAGCATATCAAGAATAAAGAAACTGTGCCAGCAGGCGATTGTGCTTGATAATGGAGGTTTCAGTACATTTTCCACAATGTCCGAGGCGATCGAAAGGTATGAGACGCTCGGTGAAAAGAAAAAAGGATCAGTGAAATAATGACACAGATAAATCAGTCCGGTGCAGGTGAGGAAAATTTGTCTGAGAAGAGCGGAAGCTATCAGGATAAATACATGGATCAAAGACGCGGTCAGCGTGAAATTCTTGAACGTCAGGGGGAGAATGTTTCAAAGGAGACCTCTGCAGACAGTTATGAGTCGGATATTTTGGGATCCGATGAAGTGAATGCGGGCTGCGGTTGTCAGATGCCGCAAGAGTCGGTATCTGTTGCATCCGATGCCGATAAAGCCGGTGTGCAGGATGAATCGGCATCTGCAGAGGGTCAGATTTCCTCTAGGAGAGGCAGAAGGGCTGCAAGAAAGGAAAGATTGGCTGCAATGCAGTCCAGGGCTGTGGCAAAACGTCTTCGTAGAGAGCGCAGACTTCTGAGACTGCAGCGTGTAAACGGTGAAAACGGCGTTGCCGTCGGGGAATCTTTATCTGATGAGGTTTTGCAGCAGGAGGACATAAAGGTAAATGATTCAGCCGATGCCGCTGTTCAGGTTCTTCCTGAAGAGACGGAAGCAGCATCAGGATCAGATGATATCCGGGAAAAAATTAGAAAGATTTTTGAATTCATTAAGGAAAAATCTCTTGTCTTCTGGGATCTGGTGAAGAGATTTGCGCAGACAAACCGCAGATCGACTGTTATCCTCTTCTTTACTCTTGTACCGGCTCTGTTTACATTTCTTTATACGGCACTGATATATGATTCGATGTATGTGTCAAAGACAACTTTTACCATACAGTCAAATACAGTTGAAAAGTCTTTTGATTTCGGTGCCGCATCCATGCTTACGGCAGGGGTGAACAAGGATCTGCATGTGGTGTATGCCTATATCAAGTCTCTTGATCTTTTTAATGAACTTGATCAGGAGCTGAATCTTAAGGAGCACTATCAGCACCATGATCCTGTCTCGTCTATGCCTTCCGATCCGACTCTTACTGATACTGAGGAATTCTGGGATGATGTAACATCAGTAAAAATTGATGCTGACAGTGAAATTATGCAGATGACTGTCCGGACCTATGATCCTGAGTATTCAAAGCTTCTCGCGGACAGGATCCTTAGCAAGGTGGATAATCTGGTGAATACCATGAATGCCCACGCCCTTGAGGATTCCATCAAGCTTGCAAAGCGCGAGGTGAAAGAAGCGGAGGACAGAGTAAAGGACCTGGCAGAAAAAATCAGAGTCTACCGCGATGAGCATGAGTATATAGATCCAAAGACCGAGGCTGGAAGCACCATGGGAATAATAAGTTCTCTGGAAAGTGACATAGCTCAGAAAAAGGCGGAACTTTCTGAAAAGCTTGGCTATATGCGTTCAAACTCCCAGGAGATAGTTACTCTGAAACGCAAAATAGAATCTCTTGAGAAGCAGGTAAAGGAACTGCGATCAAGGATAGCCTCCAGCGGCAATATTATGGATCAGAAAAGAATGAGTAAATCGGTTGGCGAGTATGAAAAACTGGAGCTTGAATACCAGTTTGCCCAGAAAATTCTTGATTCAGTGCGTACTAGTCTTGAGGTTACCAGACAGCAGTCCCTGAGCAAAAACAAATATCTGGTGAAGATTGATGAGCCCAAGGTTCCGGATGAGTCGCTCTGGCCGAGACCGTTCAAGGCGGCATGCGTGGTTATGGCCATATCCTTTCTTTTGATTCTTGGAGTATCTCTGATCATCTCCGCGGTAATGGAGCACCTTGGCATATAGAGTTTTTCTCTGAGTTCCGTGAAGCAAAAAAAACGGATGACTGATACCGGTTTGGCCGGGTGTTTTCGCTGCAGCCCGATCTTCACCGTCTTAAGGCAGAGGATCGGGTGTTTTTTTTATGGAAATTTTTTTCTTTGTCTCTAAGATCGCACTATGAGCGGTTTCATTCGTGTACACTGGCATCCGGACTCGGTGTCTGTGTTTCCGTGAATGACATGATAATACATGCGTTTGAGTGCCAGGTTCTTTTTTACTTATCTTGAGGAGTCATACAATCTATGCAGACTTACAGAATAGTATTACCTTTGTGTTTTACGTGGGCGGCTGCGGCATATGCAAACACTGCCCCGGTTGCAGATTTTGATGTGTCGGGTATACAGGATCTAAAGGTTAACCTTGTGAACCTGTCTACAGATCTGGACGGTGACAAACTTTCATACAAGTGGTCGTTCGGTGACGGCAAAACCTCGAAGGAGATGAATCCGGAGCATGTTTATGATCAGTCGGGGGTTTACAAGATAACTCTTAAGGTCTCGGATGGCACTGTCGCTGTCAAATCCTCAAGAACGGTAACTGTGAAGGACAGCCAGAACAACCGTCCTCCTGTTGCTGATTTTGAAGTATCCAGCAACAGAAACATGACTATAAAGCTTGTAAACCGATCATCAGATCCTGATCCTGACGAGTTGAAGTACAAGTGGTACTTCGGTGACGGGGAAACATCGAAGGAAGTCAGTCCTGAGCATACCTACACGAATGAAGGAACCTATAAGATTACTCTGAAGGCAAGTGACGGAACCGACACGGTCAAGGCTGTAAAGACCGTCACGGTTCATGTGAATCATGAGCCGGTGGCGGATTTTGATGTCAGAATGCAGGATTTGAAGGTAACCTTTGAAAACAGATCTGCCGATTCCGATGGAGATGCTCTCAAATACAAGTGGAGCTTCGGTGACGGAGATACTCTTAAGGAAGAAAATCCGGAGCACACCTATGCGGCATCCGGTGTCTACAAGGTGGTTCTTGCTGTATCCGACGGTATAAAGACAGTAAAAACATCGAAAACAATAACCGTCAAGGACAGTCTGAACAATCAGGATCCTGTTGCGGCTTTTGATGTGGGAAGCAACAGAAATCTGACGGTGAAGCTGGTGAACAGATCATCGGATCCGGATCCTGATGAGCTGGCATACAAGTGGTATTTCGGTGACGGTCTGACTTCAAAGGAGGCTAATCCCGAGCATACCTACGAAAGTGCAGGAACCTACAAGATTACCCTTAAGGTAAGTGACGGAACAAAGACAGTTAAAACGGCTCGGAATGTTACAGTAACGGCAAATCAGGCACCGGTTGCAGCTTTTGCCGTTGCATCGCAGAATGATCGCACAGTCAGTTTCGAATCTCTGGCATCTGATCCGGACGGAGACACTCTCAAATACAAATGGAACTTCGGCGACGGTACGACTTCAAAGGAGAAGAATCCTGTACATACCTATGACTCTTTCGGCAGGTACAAGGTTGTTTTTCAGGTAAGTGATGGTCTGGAGAAGGCTAAATCAAGCAGGGTGTTTGTTCTTGAAAAGTCTTTTGATCTTACATTGAACGGACAGGTGGTCGGTTATCTTGAAAATGCCGGGGTATGTCTTGACTTCAATAATGATTCATTATGCTCCGCTGATGAGCCGGTTACCATGACTGATGCCAACGGATTGTTCAGTTTCAGCGGAGGTGTGAGTGCTGCGGCAGTAAGAGATACTCCGTTTGAATGCATACTTGACGGTTCGTGCACCGGAGCACTGCCTCTGAGAGCTGTTGCATATACAGTTGCTGATACTGTAAGGTATACGCTGGGTAAGGAAAGCATCCTTAAGAACGGTATAGCCATGTCGGGAACCGCTTTTGTCACTGCGGATGAAGGAACAGACGGTGTTCCTGTTCTTTCTGCAGAAAAATCTCTGATGATAAATCCGTATACAACTCTTGTGGATTATTCTGTCAAGGATATGGACGGACTGACGCAGATTATATGGAATTATGCACTCTCTCAGGTAGCTGCGGTATTCACTGTCAATCCTAAAGTTGTATTGAGTGACTACAATGATCCGGCTAATGTAACTGCAAACTCCAGAAAAACCCTGATAGTCAGCGAGGTGCTTTCAAGATCGGGAATGCTGCCTAATTCGCAGGAGAGAATGAGGGAAATGAGAGAGTCTTCCCTTTCGGTCAAGGAGCTGGCAGCAACCAGTCTGGAGACTGTTAAGCAGGATATTGAGCTTATCATGGCGCGGACTTCGGTTGATGATCCTGATGGTATAGCTGATGCTCTTGATACCTACGGCGAGGAGTCGGAATTCTCCATGGTTAAACTGACCGGCGGGGATTCAGATGAATTCAGATGTGCACTAAGCAAAACGAAGAATGTCTTCTGCTGGGGACTTAATGCATCCGGAAATCTTGGAGATCCGGCGGTATTCCCGCTTGACGGCAAAGGCGAACCTGCAGACGGTTACAGTATGGCTGACAACTTCAGCGCATCGCCTGTCAAGGTTAAGATCAGTGATAATGAGTTCCTTTCTAATGTCATAGCGCTGGACAGCGGAAACGGGCATGCCTGTGCGGTTACATATGACGGTGCTGTGTACTGCTGGGGCAGCAACCGGATGGGTCAGGCTGGTACCGGTGAGATTGGAACTGATGGCGGAAGATTATTCTTCGCCACCCGGGTTGCAAAGGGACAGCAGGATACGGAAGGAAAAAATTTCGTTAATGCAGCTTCTGTTACACTGGCTCATAATTCATCCTGCGCCCTTACCAGAGACGGCGAGGTGTTCTGCTGGGGTGAAAATTCAGCCATGCAGCTTGGAGATTCTCATCCTGAAGATGAAATCAATGTTTTTGAAGGCGAACTGTCAATGAATGACGGTATAGATCTCAGTGATCTGGTTAAAGCTGTGCCATATCCGGTTAAGGTTGACTTCCCTTCTTCCGTAGAATCTGTCAGCAGGGTTGTGGCAGGTCTTGGCACCTACTGTGCACTTGTTGAAAACAGTGATCCTTCGGAAGTGCACAACCTCTACTGCTGGGGTAATGATGCCATCGGTATTGTTTCTCATAAATGGAGGCAGTATCAGAGCGACTGGCTGACTAATTACGCCGACCGGGTTCATTATCTTGACTACTCGGCACTTGCTGATCCTGAAGGAATCTCACCGTGGTACTGGAAACTGTATGATCAATCCGGAGATTTTCATTTTCTTTACGGTGCACCGGTAAGCAGGGTTGACGAAGCCTATTACGCACCGAGTGAGAAACGTATTGAATTTGCAAATGTCACTCAGGTGGATGTCAATGCCGAGGATACGCAGATTCGCGTTGAAATAAACGGCGACGGCAGAGTGTACGGCGTTTACAACGCAGGCAGTGCTGACAGAACCGATGCCTGGCTGATGGCGGAATCTCCTACAACCTTCAGGGGTGAGAATATTGCTGATATGGTGCTCAATACCGGCGACGGAGCTTCTTTCGTTCTTGGTGACGGAGGTTCACTTTTTGTTATCGATTCAATTTCATGGTACGGCATGTTCGGTAACGGCTCTCTTGAAGTTACCCGTCCCGACTGGATTGAGTCCGTTGCAGACGGTGCTGATTATTTTGTGATAGCACCGCTTTCTCCTGTTTTTGAGAACGGGAAAGAGATTGGGAATGTTATTTCAGTTTCCGCCGGCAAGAGATCCGTATGCGTCGCAGTCAGAAGACTGGGTGATGACGGCGGTGCCACCTCCTTTACCGATACATACTGCTGGGGTTCAAGCACCTTCGGTCAGCTTGGTTTTGACGACGGAGACGGCGGTTTCAGCTTTAAAAATGTCGTACAGGCCTGGAACGGACATGATGTAAGCAATGTCTATTTCGACAAGCAGACCAGAATGGTTCCGTATCCGCGGAAGGTTGAATTCAGGTAGCTGTTAACATAACAGTCAGATTGATGATCAGGATCCGGGTTGTCGCCCGGATCTTTTTTTGCAAAACCTGCCATAAAATTTTTTCCTACAGTCCCGTTATGCTGCATGCAGAATTATGATTAATGAAATTTGTCAGCAGATTGAACTGTTTTGAGGGGCCGATAAGCGGCCAATCCGCTTCATCGTGTATATGCATCACGATACTGTAGCACCTAAAGTCTTCATTGTATAACACAGAATGTCAGGGCGTGCTGCCTGCAAGATGTTTCCAGAAACCCGGGATGGCAGGATTCAAAACGTTTCCTTTTTTAGCGGCACCGATGCCTTCATAGGTAATTCTTTTGCCGCCGAACTGATCCATGCCGATGCGATGTTTAATGCAGGCAATTTTTCTGCCGGACGGTAAATAAGCAAAAAAGAGGCGGTGACACTATGCTTTTTCGTCAAATCGCTGCCGGTACATGTCTAAGATCCGGAAAATTTACAGGACACACGGTAACCGCAGATTGAAAAGTGAAGGATGGACAAGGATCTCAGAGTTCGAATCCTAACCTGCGATGAGGTGAGTTTTTTGTTTTGAAACGCCGGATACGGATCCGTACGTTCAGCGGTGAGGGATGTTCGGACATACCCGCCCGCGCGATTCATGACAGGATTGTTCTTAAGGAGCTTCAGAATTTGTATTTAAGCTTTTTCCTGTTTCTTCATTCGGAATATACAGGCTGTATTCATCATTCATTTTTTTTGTAGCAGGGCCTACGCATGAATATAAAATGACCAATTTTGCTAAATGGTAGCCATATATCTTGGATAAAACTTCCCTAGAGTAATAATTGTTCTGTAAAGATGAACAAAACAGA
>JAEEGK010004958.1_pt1 | contig 32331 bp, 23 predicted proteins | sample 8958771 | NCBI WGS metagenome assembly JAEEGK01 (sample SAMN16246547, study PRJNA631951) | gut metagenome | biome: gut microbiome; feature: rumen; material: SC-attached | host: Bos | place: Iran: Karaj | collected 2018-10
GATTCAAGATTGTGAATTGAAGATTGGGCACAATCACCAATCACCAATACACATGCAAATTTATAAAAAATATTATCATAAATTTTAAGATAATATTTAATAAAAAAGATAATTTTAATAATTAAATATAATGATTTTAATAAAGAAATTAATGAAATATTTTAAAAAAAATGATTTAAATAAAAATTAAGAGTAATTATTTTTTATATATGAATTATCAAAAATATATTTTTAATTTTAATGAAAGATAATAATATTCAAATTATTGAAATTAACCAAGAAAAAACTGTAGAAAAGAAATTAAATAATAAAAAAGATACAGATATTTATTATGAAAAAAAGAAAGAAGAAGATAAAATAAATGAAAGAAAAAGAAGAAGAATGTTAAAAAAGAGAGAATTCGAAGAAGAATTATACTTATCATCAAAACATACAATTTATTTATTTTCAATTTGGTTTGTTTTTATAATAACTTTTATATCTGGATTTATAGTTCATTATGATACAATTCAAAATGTTACTGCTTCTTCTATTATATGGACTTTTTCTTCTATTATTTGTATTTTTGCTGTTTTATATTCTTATTGTTATTATAAATGTCTTCATGCTAAAAATGTTAAAGAAATTCAAAAATATTTAAAGTATATTCCTTGTTAATATTTTTTTTATAAATTTTTTATTTTGATTTTATTTTTTGTTTACTTTTTTTTAGTTTTTTATGAAGAAATTTATGAATATTAATATTTATAATATTTAAACATTATATTTAATGTATTTATTTAAAATAATTATATAAGACATTCAATATATTATTAAATTAAGAGTAAATTATTATCATAATCTTATTGAATTCAATATTTGTAAGATGAAAATTTATTAAAAAATAAAAATTTAATAAAATAAAAATAAATTAAATCAACCCAAATCCTTGTTTAGTTTGAACATAAGCATTTAATATATCTGAAGTTTTATTGAAAGTAAAATCTTTTTGAAAATTATTTTTTTTAGATTCTTCATCATAACTATGATTATAAATAAAATTTTGTAAATAAATAGTAGCTTGTATAAAATCAGGAACTAAATAAATATTTATATAAGTAAAATCAGGACTTATCATTAAATGAAGTCCTTTACTAGATAATAATTTCCTATTTATAATATCTACTAAAGGATGAATTTTTTTATGTACTTTAATATATTTTTTTCTAAAATAATTTATTACATAAAAAAAATATTGAAAATCAAAAAGTAATAATACAACAAAAATAATTATTCCAATTATAAGTTTTTTATAATAAAAAATATAAATTAAACATAAAGTTGAAAGAATAATTGTCACTAATAAATAAAATATTTTTACTTTTGTGAATAATCTTTTACAATGAAATTTTGAAGTTTCTTTTTCTAATAAAACTAATATTATATCAATATCATCTGGTTCTAATTTTCCATAAAGAATATTTGAATCAAATTTTCTATTTATTTTCTTTTTTAATCTTGGTATATAAAATAAAACTCTTTTCCATTCACTTTCTTTTTTCTTTTTTAAAATACTATTAATCATCTTTTTTTATAAAAATTTTAATTTTTATATTTTAAAATTATTTAAATTTTAAAATAAATTTTATTTTAATAAACAGTATTATTATTATTTTCATGGATATTATATAATTTTCTTCTAGGATGTTTTTTAAGATATTCAGGATAAGACATCATTATATCATTAAATTCTTTAAATTTTGTTTGATAAACTAAATTCCCAGAAATATTAATTCTATTATTTAATAATTTATTTTCATCAAAAACAGAAATATTTTTTAATGTTAAATCAGTTTTTGTTGTTAAATCTAATTTATCATTTAAATTTTCTTCTTGATTAAGTTTTAATTTAAATATATTCTTTTCTTTATTTTTTATAGGAAACATTGGAATTAATTTTATATTTTTTTTTCTTGGCTTTTCTGGTTTTCTTATTAAACCAGGAAATAAATTAATTTTATTTAAATCTTTTGCTTCTAAATTTTTTACTTTTTCTTTTTCTAATTGTTCTTTTAATTCTGATATTTCTTTTTTTAAATCATTTATAAAATATAAATATTTTTGCTCCATTAATCTATATTTATCACTTATTGTTTTTAATTTTTGTTTTAAAAATTCTTGTGATATAAGTAAATTTTCTTCTTCTTCATTTAAAAAATTTCTTTTTATTAGTTTTTTTTTAATATTTTTATAATTTGATTTTATTTTTTTTTCTATTTTTTCCTCATTTTCAACAATTGAATTAATAAAATCGAATATTTTTGTTAAATTTAAATATATTTTCTTAGGAGTATTTTTATTCTCTTCAATATAAATTTCAATAGTATCTTTAATTAAATCAAACAATTCACTTATTGAAATATTATTATCCATTAAAAAGAATAAATTAATAATAATTAATTTTATAATATTATTATTTTAAAATATAATTTTATTTTTTATGATTAACATAATTCAAATAAGATTCTTCATCATTATCAACAGAAATGTCTCCATTAACAAGAAAAATAGATTTTTCAGGAATATCACTTTCACCACCCCCCGCATTTTCATTTAAATTTTTATTTTTCTGTTCATAAGAATTTTTTTTTTGTTCATATTCTTCTTTTGATATATGATAAATAATAATTGGAATTTTTATTCTAGGTCTTGAATTATGATAAACTCTTTTTGAAAAGTAAACTGTTATTTTTAAATAATATTCACATTCAATAAAATATGATTTAATCGAAGGTAATAATTCATTTAAATCATTTATTTCATTATATGGATTTTTTAATTCCCAATTTTTTAAATCAAAATTTTTCATTAAATCATTATCTCTTAAATTCATATAAAAATTATATTCTTTTTCCTCATTAGGTTTTATTAACCATATAACATTTGATTCAATTATTTTATGTAAAAATTCTTTTTCAACTTCATTGTTATTATTTTTAAAATTCAATTTCCTTTTAAAATCTATTTTTAATTTTTCAACATTTATTTTAGTTTGATTATTTATTTTACAAAAAAAAATTGTTTTTTCACCAACTTTATAAAAATTTTTTTTCATTATTATTGTTCCATTACAATTACCATAGTTGGAAAAAATAGAATTAACATTTATATTAAATTCTTTTTTAATTTCTTCTGGATTTCCCTTGTATATAGATTTAATTAATAAATATTTACTTATTTTAATATTTTTATAAGTAGCTATTAATTCATATCTTATAAATGCTTCAAATGATTTTCCTGGAAATTCATAACTTGGAATTAAATTTTCAGGAAGTTGAATTTCAAAATCATTTTCATTCGAATCTATTTTTATTTTTTGTTGTATTATATTTTTTTCTATATTAAAACAAGAAGAATTTTCTTTCATATTAACACTTAAATCAATTATTTCATTTTTATCTGAATTTTCAAAATCATTTATTTTTATCAATCCATATATAATCTCATTTTCATAATATGTTGAATTGATATTTTTTAATTCAATACTTATTTTTTTTTTTGACTCCATAAATATTTCAATTTTTATAATTAAATAATTAACTTATAAATTTTATTTATTATTTTTATTTTAATGTTAATTTTAAAAATATATATATTAAAGTAAATTCTTTAATTATTCAAATCATTATCATATAAAATATATTTAGAGAAAAGAATTAGAACTGAATTGATAAATTGAGTATTAATATTACTTAAATATAGAGAAATCATTTATTAACTTTTTTGTATTTTAAAATAAATAATTAATTTAATAAAAAAGTTTATAAACAATTATTTATTTTAATCAAAACCATAAAAGACATCAATATAAATTAACTTATTAAGATATATTAAATAAACTTATACATCATTTCATAATATTTCATTAGTTCAATAACATTAACTCTTTTTCTAAGACCATATACAATAATTCAAGAAATTATTTTCTTATAATAAAAATTGATTATCACATTTAAAATTATTATCATTATTGTGGTGTTCATATTTAATAATTAATTTTTTCATTTTATATTTACTTTCTGAAGAAACAGGAAAATTATTATAGATAACCGATGATTTTTTAATAAATGTTCATGAGATTAATAAGGTAAAGTTCCATAACTTTAGTAAGCAAATTCATTTATTCATATAACTTCAATTAAACCAAAATATATTATTTCAATATAATATTTACTATCTTATCTTTCATATATTATTATATTTATATTCTTTATATATTGATATTATTTTCATAAATTAATTAATAAATTTCCTTTTATTATTATAATTTCCAAACAATCAAAAAATAGAAAAATGAATTTAATGAATATTTTTATTAATTTAAAAATGGATAAAAAAACATGTATAAATTTAAAATAACATTAGCATCGGGTCCAAACTTTCATTTAAAATGTAATAATAATAAGAAAAATTATAATAATTAAATATATAAAATTGAAGTTCAGGAAGATGATCCCTTTAATGCCATTATTAGATTTATTACTGAACAATTTAAAGTTACTCCTGAAACAAGTGCTATAATAAATAATAGTGGATTTGGAATTTATCCTAAACCAACTTCTGGAAATATCTTTTTAAAACATGGGAGTGATCTTTAACATATTCCTAGAGATAGAGTTGGATTCTTTTGTAAAACAAATTTTTTTAAAAAAGTTTTTATTATATTTTTTAATAATATTTATATTCTTATTTAATTACATTTTTATTTATATAAGTTAAATTCGTTAAACTTTAAGAACTCAAATTTATTGATTCTCAAAAAAAGTGAGAATTAATAAAAGAATAGTATTAATATATTATATTATAATTTTAATTAACTTTATTTAACTCAACATTTTTTTTAGAATTTGTTTTGGAAAGACCTTCTAATAATTTAAAAATTTGTAAAGATTGATTGTTCTTAGTAATATTATTATTAATATTTAGATTAGGATTAAAATTCATGTTATTATTATTATTATTTTGATTAGGATTAAAATTAATTTGATTATTATTAATGTTATTATTAATAATATTATTACTAATAATATTATTATTGGTGTTAATTTTAATATTTGTTTTTATTTTATTTCCATTTTCTTGTTCATTATGAACATTAAGTGGAATAATATTATTATTAAAATTATGGATTTGATTAAGATTTATTGGAGAAGGAAAAATTCTATTTAAATTCATATTATAAATATAATTATAAACAGGATTACTATTAATAGGTTGAATAAAAGAAGAAAAATTAAGAAAATTTGGATTAGGGAAATTTTGTTGTGTATTAATTCTATTTAAACCACTCATTAAATTATTTTTACTTAAATATTCATCTAAATATTTATCTAAATTTGTTCTTTTATTTTTAGCTCTTACTTCTAATAAAAATTGTAAATTATCTTGAATAAATTTATTTCTTTCTTCAGGAGTTAATTCTTTATGAGAATACCTAAATTAAAAATAAAATATTAAAATATTATTTTACTTGCAATTTTTATTAGTGCATTTTAAACAATTAAAATATTTGCATGGATTAAATGAATGTAAATATTTACAATTTTCTCCTTTTTTACAATTTCCTTTTAAAAAAAATTTACATACTTCTCTTTTTCCATTAAAGATTTTTTTTCCATTCAATTTATTATTAGAATGATTATTTTTTTGATTATCTAATTCTTTTGATCTACTTCTTTCTTTTTCTTTTTCTTTTTCTTTTTTCTTTTCTTTTTCTAAATTTTTATGAAAAAAATGTATAAAATCTTGTTCTTCATCACTTGAATTTTCCTCAGAATTTTTAGAAGAAGCATTTAGTTCATTTTCCTAAATCATTTAAAAAAAAAAATATTATAATGTTTAAATTGATAAATTACATTTAAATTTTTTGGTGAATTATAATTGCTTTCAATAGGAATTTCGCCTTCCTCTCTTTCATTAGGTGTTTTTTTTTCATATGATTGAGACATAATTAATTGTTAATTTTTATAATTTCAATATATATAGAATAATTTTTATTTTAATTAACTTTAACCCAAAAAAAAATTTAAAAAGACATTTAAATATAATATTATATAATTGATTTTAATTGAATGTTATTAAAAATAAAAAAAAATATTCATTATAAATAATATGATATTATTCTTTTTTTATTTTTAATCTTTCATTCTAATAATTAATAAATCATATTTTAAATAATTATTTCTCATTAAAAAATAAAAAAAATAATATAAAATCCTTAATCTCTTTTTCCATAAAAAATTAAAAAAAATAGAAATGTCAGATGATATAATAGGGAAAAAATTTTTGAATAAATATACAATAATTAGAAAATTAGGAGAAGGTTCCTTTGGAAGTATATATCAAGCAAAATCTGAAAATGAATTTTTTGCATTAAAATTAGAGCTTCGAAGCAAAGGGATAAATTTTTTACAAAATGAGGCATACCTAATGTCATATTTAAAAAGTCGTAAGTAACAAAATTATATACTTATATAAAACCCTAAAAAAAATATAGCTGGAATTCCCTTTATAAAATCATATGGTTGTTCAGGAAATTATAATTTAATGGTAATGGAACTTTTAGGAAGAAGTTTAGAATATATTTTAAATAAATTACCAAAAAAAAAATTATCAATTCGATGTGTATGTAACATAGGAATTCAAATGATAAATATAATTCAATTTATACATGATAAACATATAATACATAGAGATATAAAGCCAGATAATTTTGTAATGGGATTAGGAGAAAATAAGAAAAAATTATATTTATTAGATTTTGGTTTAGCAAAAAAATATCGTTCAAACACAACATTAAAACATTATGAAATGGGAACTAATAGATCATTAATTGGAACAGCACGTTATTGTTCTATTAATGCTTTAAGTGGTTTTGATCAAAGTAGAAGAGACGATTTAGAAAGTATTAGTTATGTTTTATTATATTTTTTAAGAGGAAATTTACCTTGGCAAGGTTTACCTGTTAAAAATAAAGATGATAAATATGGAAGAATACTTGAGAAAAAAAAAAATACTGATTCTAATTTATTGTGCTCTGGATTTCCTAATCAATTCAATATTTTCGTTGATTATACTAGAAATTTAAAATATGAAGATAATCCTGATTATGCTTTTTTAATTCAATTACTTGAAGGAGTTTTAAAAAATAATAATTTTATTTTCGATTATTTTAATGATTGGGATAATAATGAAGAAAATGAAAAAAATAAAGAAGATTATTTTCATTCAAATAATAATATTGATGATAATAAAGAAAAAAATCAAATTGAAAACATAGATAATGAAGTTTTAAAGGAAGATGATAATAATCTTGAAAAAGAAAATAAAAAAAAAATTATTTTTAGTAATATTTATGAAAACAAAAAAAACATAAAAAAAAAAGAAGATGAATTTAAAATAGAAACACCTGGAAATCCTTTAGAACAAAAAGAAGATGAATTTAAAATAGAAACACCTGGAAATCCCTTAAAAAAAAATGTATTTAAAATAGAAACACCTGGAAATCCTTTAGAAAAAAAAAAAGATGAATTTAAAATAGAAACACCTGGAAATCCTTTAGAAAAAAAAGAAGATGTATTTAAAATAGAAACACCTGGAAATCCTTTTAATTTAAAAAAAATAGAAAATCCGGATAAAAAAGAAAATCTTGATGATAAAAGTAATAATGATAAAAAAGAAAATATATTTAAAATAGAAACTCCAGGTAATTTTTTTAATATAAAAAATAATATTAAAACAGAGGAAAATAAAAATATTTTTAACATTGATAAAAAAGAACATACATTTAAAATAGAAACTAAAGATTATTTTTTTAATAAAAAAAATAATGATAGTCAAATTGAAACTCCTGGTAATAATATTAATAAAGGTTTTAAAAAAAATGAAATTTCTAAAAATAAAAATAATAATGAAAATAAAAAGATTGAAATTCTGAATGATAAAAAAAGTGAAATAATAAATCAATCTTTCAATCAAAATATATTTCCAAATATAAATCAATTTGATAATAATAAAACCAAGAAAAAAAATATTAATAATATCTTATTCAATAAATTCAATAGTTTTATAATAAAATCTCCTTTAGAACAACAATTATCAAATTATAATTTAATGAATAATAAAAAAAACAAATTTGAAAAAAAAAAAAATAAAATTAATGAAGAACAAGAAAAAATAAAATTTGATGAAAATAATTTTGATGAAGATGAGAACAATGAAAAATTAAGCCAAAAAGGATTTAATAAGAATAATAATTATTTTTCAGATGAAGATAAAATGAAAGATGAAGTTATTCAATTTCAAAATATAAATATTAGTAATTTTTCAAAAACAATTCAAAATTTAAATGAAAATAATTTAAAAGAAGAAAATATAAGTGATAATAATGATAATACTGAAAATAATTTAGAAAAACGTGATAATAATGATAATACTGAAAATAATTTAGAAAAAAAAGATAAAAGTATTAAAGATAATTATATTGATAATGATAATAAAAAAAATGAAGAAAAAACATTAAGTGAAAAAATTTTAGAAAAAGAAGAAAGTAATAATGAAAGTTATTCGCTTTTCAATTTAGAAAAAAAAAATAGTGTAAATAAAAGTTTTAAAAATTTTAAAGATAATGATAATGATAAAAGTGATAATAAAAGTAAAAAAGAAAAGGAAAATTTAAGTGAAAATAATTTAGAAAGAAAAGATAATTTTAAAGAAATAAAAACTAAATCATCAGAAGAAGATATTCATCAATCAAAAGAAGAAAGAAATTCAGAAAAAATAGAAAATGAAATTCTAGATAATAATGATAATAATATATTAAAATCAGAAATAAATTCATTCAACGGAGAAGAAAAAAGTGAAAAAACTGAAAATGATTACAATAAAAAAAATGAAAATGAAAAAAAAATTGAAAATGAATATAATAGTGAAAATAATTCACATAAAATAAAAAACTCTGATAATTCACAAAATAGGTTAATTCCAAAAAATAGTTTGGTTTCAATAGATAAATCATTTTATGACTATGATAAGGAAGAGAAATCTGAAAAAAAAAATAATTCAACAGAAATAAATAATATTAAGCCTATAGAAAATGAACCTAAAAATGAAAATCAAATAAGTAGTATTAAAAAAAATGAAAGTCAAATTAACAATAGTAAATTAAATGAAATTTCAATTAATCAAATAAAGATTAGTGAAAAGAATGAAGAACCTAAAGACAATCAATCAAATAGACAAAAAGATAAAGAAAAAATTTGGTGTATTAGAATGAATAAAAAAAACAATTCATGTTGTACAATAATATAATAAGAATAAGATTAATATAAATATAAATAAACATTATTATTTAATAATTAAATTTTATTATTAAATAATTATCAATTAAATCTCAAAAAAAGATATAAAAAAATGGATGATTTAAGTCAATCAATTCAAATAGAAAATCTTCAAATAGATAAAATATCAGCAAAAGTTTTTCGTTGTGTAAATTGTTTTTCAATTCCAACTTTTTCAATAATAAAAAGAGATGATAAACCATATATTAAATATTCATGTGAATGTACTTTATCAGAGAATTCAAAATCAAAAATAATATCAATACTAGATTTTTTAGAAAATTTTAGTTTAATTCAATTAAATTCAATGATATGTAATCTGTGTGGTTGTTCGATAGGTGAAAAAAATATTGAAAACATTTATTATTGTTTTACTTGTAAAAGACCATATTGTAATATTTGTATTAAGAATCATATTAATGAAAAACCAGGACATGAAAATATGAATATTAATTTTATTGATGATCATTGTCATATTCATACTAAAGAAAAAGTTATTGGTTGGTGTATTAATTGTAAAATTAATTTATGTAATTCTTGCTGTGACTATCATAAAGATTGTGAAATTAAAAAAATTAATGATATTAATTTTAAAAAAGATACTTTTGATAATTATAAAAAAATTCTTCAGAATATTTCTAATTATGTTTTTAATAAAATGAAAGAAGTTAAAAATATTATGATTAATAAATGTGAAAATCAAGAAGAAAAAATAAATATTGATAATTTATATCAAAATAATTTTAATATTAATGAAAATTTAATTCATTTAGCTCAACATTGTATTAATACTTATGATTTATATCAAAATAAATTAATATATCCTATTATTCAAAATGTTAAAAATTCATGTGATTTTAATTTAGGAGTTAAATTCAATTCACAAAAGTCAATAAATGATTATAAAAATTATTTAAAAACTATTTTTATAACAAAATTTACAAAAGAAGAATCTCCATCAATAAATTTAACTGAAGATCAATTAGAATTAATAATGAAATTACTTAATGATATTCAAAAAGAAGAAAAAAAAAAGGAAGATGAAGAAGAAGAAGAAAAAAATAACATATATGATGAATACGTTCCTATAATTCATACAGAAGAGCCAACAGAAACAAATATAGGAAAATTAAAATGTATAAAATCAATACATTCACCTAGAAATTCTGTAATTTCATCGTTAATACCATTATATAATCAAAGATTTGCTTTAGGAAAAGGTAAAAATATAGAAATTTTTAATGAAAATAATTTCCAACGATTAATTGTTTTAAAAGGTCATGAACATGAAGTTTTTACTTTATCTCAATTAAAAGATAATACACATAGATTAGTTTCAGGAGATTTTAATAGTAATATTAAATTTTGGTTATTTAATGATACTTCATATCAATGTGTTGGAAATATAACAGTTCAATTAAAGAATTTTAGAATATTAAAATTAATTCATTTATCAAATGATAAACTAGGAATTTTAACATCTCAAAGTATAGAAATATATGAAAAGGATTTTCCCTTTGAAATAAAGGTACAAAAGATTTCTGATAGAGAAAAAGAATATATATCACTTTTAGAAACAAGTAAAAAATTGTTAATATCATCTTCCTCAAATGGTTCATTAAGATTATATAATCAAGAAGATTTATCTATAAAAAAAGAATTAAAAGAAATTCGTTGTTCATCAATGAATGCGTTAATAGAAGTAAAAAATGATAGAATAGCAATAGGAAGTAGTAGTAAAATATATGTAGTAAATTCAATATCATTTAAATTAGAAAAAATTATAGTGAATGAAAATACAGTTACTTCATTATGTTTATTATATGATAATTCATTATTAGTTTCAGAAACTGATAAAAGTTTAAAACAATATAATTTTGATTCTTGTGAATTATTAGGCTCTATTGAAAATGCAAATCCTTCTTTAATTATATCTTGCATACAAATTAATAATAAATATATTCTCACTGCACATCTTGAAGGTTGTAATATTTGGGAATATAAAAATTAATCATTTCAAAAAATTTTTAAACCTTTAATTATTTTAATTTATTTTTTTTTATAATGGAAGAAATTAATTTATTAAGAAGTACTAATCCTGATGATTTAACTTTACAAAAAATTAGAGATTATATGTATTTTCATTTTTTTTATTTTTGTTTTTTCCTCTTTTTTAATTTTTATTTTTAGTTCTCTTCTTAAATTACATTTAGTGGAATCTATTAAAGAAAAAAATTTTTTGGAAACAAATTTCATAAGTAAGAAATTAGAAGAATTAAAATTTTATGAAAATAAAAAAATATATGAAGAAATAAAATTTGAACAAGAAAAAGAAAGAATTAAATTAGAAAGTAAAATAGAAGAAAAAAGAGATAAAATTGAAGGAGAAAAAGCATTAAAAGAAGAAGAATTTAAAAATAAATTAAAAAATTTAATTCGAAATTTTGAAAAAAAACAAAAATCAGAATATGAAAATTTTATTGAAGGTTTTAATTGTTCTTATCCAAAGAAACCAAATTTTAATAAATTAAATTTAAAATATAAAAGAGAAATTGAAAATTGTGTTAAAAAAAATGAATTTTTAAAAGCAAATGATTTAAATAATGAATTAGAAAATAAAAAATATGAAATTATATTGAATTATGAAAATGAAAAAGAAAAAAAATATAATGAAATGATTGATAAATTAAATATTATGCATAAAAAAGAAAGAGAAGAATTTAATAAAAAAATACAAAAATTAAGAGATGAATTTAATCAAAAACAAAAAAATACTTTTAAAAAATTAAATGATAATTTAAATAAAGAAATTAAAGAACTTAATAAATTTCAAATTTTTGAACAAGAAAATTTTGAAAATATAATAAAAGATTCAATTAAAAAAAATGGAATTATTCTTTCTTCAGAAATGGGAAATATAACTAAAAAATATATTGAACATTTAAAAATAAAAAAAAAAGAAAACCAAAAAATTAATTATTCCAATTATGAAACATAAATTAATTTTTTTAATATAAAAAATATTTTTTTTAAAATTAAACATGATGAATATTAATGATAGTAATATCTATTTAATTGAAAATGTTTTAAGTACTTTTATTCCTTTTTTTTATAATGTTGAAAATTTACAAACAAAAAATAAAAATGAATTGTTTAATGCATTAAATGAAATTTATTCTATTGTTTCTACTTTAACAATGACAAAAAAACAAAAAAAAAATTTTATGGGAAAAAATTCAACAATAAAATTAGAAGAGAAACAATTTTTATATAAAACTTATTTTTCATCAAGTGATACAAATAATAATTATAATAAAAAAATATTTTATGAAAATTCTATGCAAATTTTTTCTATTACTCCTCAAATGTTAAGAGGATTAATTATATTAATAAAAGAAGAAATTTCTGAAAATAAATTTGTTCTAATAAATAAATTATCAAATGTTAAAACAATTAGAATTAATGAAGTAAAAAATTTTCCTTTTAAAAACTTATTTATTTTATTAGAATTTATTGTTTTTCATTTTTGTAATAATATTGAAAAAATAATTTTCGAAAAAATAAATTCTTCTAAAACAGATCAAGTTGAAACGATAATTAAAAATGGAATTTATTTACATTTTATAAGCAAAAAAAAAAGTATTAAAAGTATTAAAACCATTAATAAATTAGATTTTATTAATGAAAATTCTATTTTTAAAATATTATATGAATATATAAATAATAATGAAATAGAAGATATTAAAATAAGTCAAATTAATATTATAAGAATAAATTTAATTGATATTTTATTAAAAAAAACAAATTTAATAAAAATTAAACTTAATAAAATTTCAATTGATCAAACAAATATCGTAGAACAACTTCTTCAAATAATTAAACAGAATAATTTATCAAAAATAGAAATAAATAAATTTTTATCAGTACCTATAAATTTAATTAATGAATTAATTAATACTTTGAAAAAAAAAAAATAATTTAGAATATATTAAATTATCAGCTGATAATATAGAAAATATACAATTTATAAATTTAATTCATCAAAAAATAAATAAAAAAATAAAAACATTTTATTTAAAAATAAATCATCAAATAAAAGAAACAATATTAATAAATGAATTAATAAATATAAATAATAATGTATCTGAATTAATCAAAAATCCATTAAAAGATTTTTCTTTTTTATGTAATAAAATAATTTTTACAGATGAAAATTTCTTTAATTATATACCAATGAATTTAAAATATTTAACTTTAGGAAAAGTAGATCATACTGCAATTAAAAAGTTAAATAATTCTATAATAAATAATAAATTTTTAGCTAATTTAAATGAATTAAAATTATATTTTATTTTAGAACCTTATGAAGACGTTGAAGAGTCAATTCAATATTTACTTTCTATTTTAAAACATGGAAAAATGTTAAAAAATCTTCTTTTAAAAAATTATAATATAAAATGCCAAAATTTAATTAATGAAGATATTATTAAAGCTATTTCTAAAAATGAAAATTTAAGAAGTTTTAAAATTAGAACTGTACCTCCTTATACTACTCAAATTTTAAATACTAAATTTTATTATTATGATTTACCGGATTATTTACTTCTTTCTTTTTTATTTGTTATTAAACATCATAGGTCTTTAAAAAAATTATATAATAAACAAGTTATTCTTTATAAAATATTCCAATTTTTCAGAATAAAAAAAGAAAAAGAAATAGAAATATCTTTTATTTAATATATAAAAAAATTCAAAAAAATTATTTATAAAAATTTCAAATAAAAACATAATTTTAATTTAAAATAAATAAATAAAAAAATACTTTAGTGTAAATAAACAAATAACTGAAATAAAAAAAAAAATGGAAGAACAAAAAACTCAAAATGAAGATTATTTTTCTCAAACCCAGAAAGAAGAAAAAGAATCAATATTATTTAGAAACATAGATGCAAACGTGGATAAGTTTTCAATAGAATTAGAAAAGCATATTCAAAAATTACCAAATACATTAAAATTCATAGAAAAATATATATATTTTACATTTTTACCTCATTTAGACAATGCAATAGATGATTTAGAAAAAATAAAAGAAACTCCAAATTTTGATGAACAAATAATATTTGTTCGCCCAATGACAATAAAGAAACTTCAAGATAAAAATATTACATGTATAGATTTATTACAAAATCACAATATTAAACATTCAAAAATAAATAAATTTATATTTGGAACATATAAAGGAGAAATATGTATATTTGATATGGATAATGATAAAATAATATCAGAAACTCAAGTTTCTAATTCAAATAATAGAGTAGATTCAATAGCAACTTCATCAACAAAATATTTTGATACATATATTACTAGAATTGTTGTTAATTGTAGAAGTGAAGTTTTTATATATGTTTATGCATATAATCATTCTTTTTCACAAATGAATTTAGAATGTATTATTAATACAGTTAATCCTGAAATCTCTGATCCTATTGTTAATGATAATATGAGTTTAAGTTTATTAATAAATAATATTAAATTATCAAAAGATGGTTTCTTCTTAAGTGCTATTGATTATGAAGGTGGAGTTAGATTATATAAATTTAATGATTTACCTTTAACTCAAAGTAATCCTTCTAATATTCAAACTGAAAATGAAGAAAAAAAAGAAGAAAAGAAAGATGATAAAAAAGATGATAAGAAAAAAAATGATAATAGTAATATTAATAATAAATATACTTTTATTAATAGAATTATTAGTAATGAAACTGAGAATTTTACTATTTTACCTAAAGAAGCTGTATCAAATGAAAATGCAAGTGATAAAAAGAAAAATAATAATAAGAAAGATGATAAGAAAAAAGATGATAAGAAAGATATAAAAAAAGGAAAAAATGATAAAGATAAAAATAATAATGAGCCTGATAAAATAGATGAAACATTATATAATATTAAAACTGAAATTGATGAAGAAAAAGGTGATTTATCCTTATATCAAAAATATGATAAAAATCATCCATTTGTTCATTTTATTCAGAAAAAATACATAACAGAAGATAAAAATTCTTCTGGTTATTCTTCATCAACAATAACAATAGGAATATATATTGCATTTTCAAATTCAACTTGTTTTAAATATATTTCTTTTTTCCCATATTTAACAGATAAAATGAAAGCAATATTTAAAGTTCAAAAAGTAAAAACTGGAATTGCTTTAAGTATAGAAGATACAATGAATTTAAATTCCTCAATGCAAAAAAAAGAAAGAGATTATTTAAATTATATTAGAACAATATTAAATCCAAAAAATCCAAATAATTTAAATATAGAAAATGAAAAGAAAGAATTAGAAAATAAAGAAAAAGAAGACAAAAATAAAAAAGAAGACAAAAATAAAAAAGAAGAAAAAAAAGATAACAAGAAAGGTAAAAATGATAAAAAAGAAGAGATAGAAAAACCAAAAGAAAAGGCATTAGTAAATCCAATGTCTCCAATAGATTTATTTGATATAACAAAAAATGAAATGACCTTTACAACATTATTTAATATTTCCACAATGTCAGGACAAACATATATAAATAAAGAAAATAATTTATTGGCTTTAGGAATGATAGATGGAGGAATATTAGTTTGGGATTGTGAATTACATACAGATAAATTTTTATTACAAAAAAATTCAAGATTTGAAATTACTTCAATTTCAATCTCTGAAAATTATTTAACTTGTGGAAGTATTGTTGGTCAAATATATATTTATGAATTAATTAATGGAAAAGAATTATTTCATTGTATGCATAATCCTTATGAAACTTTACCTGTTCAATTAGTTTTACCTGTTTTCCCTTTTATTGTTTTTTCCTTTGATTCTATGGGAAAAATCTGTGTTTATAATTCTAAAGAACAAAAAAAAATTGGGAAATTATTATTAAATACTGAAACTGATAAAACTAATTATAAAATTAGTTATTCTAATAAATATTTAATTGAATATAATAAAGATTATATATTTATTGTTTGTGAAAAAAGTGATGTTTTTTATCCTAAAAAAAGTTTATTAGATTTAATTAATTTTCAAGATATTAGAACTGAATTTTTAAGACATAAACCTAATTCTCCTATAACAGATTTTTTTAATATTATGCAAATTGAAAGTAATCCAAAACCAAAACCAATTGAAGAAGATAATAAATTATTAACTTCATCTAATTTAAATGAAGAAATGAAAAATGAGAAAGAAGAAGAAAAAAAAGAAGATAAAAATAATAAAAGTAAAAAAGAAGATAAAAATAAAAAAAATGAAAAAGATAATAAAAAAAAGGGAAAAAATGAACCAGAAGAAGAAGAAACAAAAGAAAATTTACCAGAACCAATAACAAAAATAGAATTACAAGACAGAGTAATAATTATATATAGAATAAGAGATATATTATTTAAATGTTATCCAAATTTAGTTTTTTCATACAAAAAAGGATTATCTTTGGTTAAAATATTACAAAAATATAATAGTGATGAATTTCCAACATTTGATAAAATGACAAGTGAGTTTTCTTCTAATTTAAATAATACTAATAAAAAAAATATAAGTGAATTATCTAAAAATTTAAGATCTTCTCCTAAGAATGCATCTTCTCCTGATAGATTAAGTAATGATTCTCCAGAAGATACTAAAGAAAATACTATGAAATTAAAATTAAATTTAATGGGTATTAATACTAATACTAATAATTTAGAAACTATTGAAAAAGTTAAAAAAGAAAGTTCTACACAACAAAAAGATGTTTTTTATCATGCTTTTAAAAATATTAGAGATAGATATCAATATAAAGAAATTAGAGATAATAATATTCAAAAAAGAAAAGATAATATTATGAGAGAACTCAATAGGAAAAAAAATAAGAAATAAATTAATAGTTTTAATTAAAAGTATTTTTTTATTATTTTGAAATATTCAATAAAAAAGCTAAAAAATAAAAATAATATTATAACCAACCAAAATAAAAAATTTAATTTTTAATTAAGGAAAGAAGACTAATTTATTTTAATACTCATTGTATATTTTAATTAGATAATCAAAATAACTAATTAAATTTTTATTGATGTGTCTTTTTATTAAGAATATATATGATGGCAAATAAAATAAAATTAGAAATATAAAGATTTTTTTTCATAGATAATAATATTTATGAAGAAATACAATATTGAAGTTTTATTTCAAATGAGAATTAAAAAAAATAAATAAAAAGAATTTAAATTAATTTAATGGTTATAAAAAATGTTAATTTTTAATAAAAATAAAGAATCAAATTATTAGTTTTTAATTTAATTTTTATTATATGAGTATGCCATTAATAATAAAAAGATTAAATGTTTTAGATAAATATAAAGAATTCTTAGATTATAAATTTAAACCAGAAGGAAAAAATCATTCTTTTTCAAAATTGAAAAGACATATGTATTATGGGGAAATAATAAATGATTTTATAGATGATTTAGAAATTTATGGTTTTTCACCTTTTAGAGGACAAATGTTTTCTGCTCAATGTAGAAACCCTGATATTCAAAAATTTACAAATAAAAAATTTAATGAAGGATTAATTAATTATGTAAAAAGAAAAAATAATAATGCTTTAGAAAGAAATTATTCTAATTATTTAAAGTTCAAAATTTTAGAAATAAAAAATAAATATAAAAATAAATATGAAATAAAAAAACCGGTAAGCCAAATTAAAAAATTTAAATATAATAAATTTTTCCAAGAATTAGGTAAAATAAGGAAGGAACAATTATTAGAAAAAAAAGAAGATTTAGAAAAAGAAAATACTTTTGTAAGTTTTTGTGATACTAATAGTGTTTTAAAAAATCAAAGTAGAAAAGATTCAAATATATTATCAACTAAAACAAGTGTAATTAATTCAATAAGTTCTACTGCAAATATATCTAATTCAATGAAAGATATTTCTTTTGTTAATTTATATAACACTGCAAAAAAATTTAAAATTAATCTTAAAAAAATTAGAGAAGATCAAATTAACATTAAACATAATAAAACAAATTTACTTTTTTCTCCAAATAAATCAAAAGAAAAAAAAAAGAAAAAACAGAAACAATATTTGATTGTCCCTAATAAAGAAACTAAAAATAATAAAGATAATGATAAGAAAAATAGTAATAATAATAAATATTCTAATTTAAATAAGAAACAAATTTTAGATTTGTTGAGAAAAAAAATTGAAGAATCACCTTCAAGTCTTTTTGGAAAAGCAAATAAAATAAAAAAATTTAAAAAAAATTATTCTTCTCCTTCTTTTATATAAATAAATTTTTAATAATTTAGTTAAAAAACATATTTAATATTAAAAAAGGCTTTAACTAATTATATTTTAATATTTATTTATATAAGAAAAGACTTATTTTAAGTTCCAAATTACAAATAATTTATTTTTTTTTTTTTCTAAAACCTTTATTAATTTCTTTAATATTATTAGATTTATATTTTTCAATTTTAATAGTATTTAAAATATAAACACTACTTGTATTAGCATTTTCTTCATCAAAATTAGATGTACTTTGGCATTTAATTTTATTTTTAAATTTAGTAAATTCATAAAATTCTTTTAAATTTTTTAAATGAGGGTTTTCTTTTAAAAAAGAAATTGATTCTTTATGTTTTTTTATCATTGGTAAATATTTATCTTTTATTGCTTGAATTTCTCTATTCATTAAATTTTCCATTCCTGCTAAATGAGTTATTAATTCTGGAAGAGAGTTTTCATTTATTTCTGAATCATTTACTAAAGTTTGTATTTCTTCTTCTGTTAAATTTATTTCATTACCATATGAATTTTTAGGTAATTCACTCTTATTTTTTTTTGTTCTTGATGATACTATACTTGATAATGGAGGTCGAGGAAATTTATTTAATGGAATTATTTTATTATTATTAATATTAATATTAGTATTATTATTGTTTTGTTTATTCTCTTTATTTAAATTTGTATTATTTGATATTGTTAAATTTCCTCCATTTGATATTTTTTTATTCTCTTGATTTATTATATTTATATTATTCCCATTACTTTTTTTCTGATGATGAGAAATTTCTTTTTCTTGGATTATCTTATCTTTCTTTTCTTCATAACTTAAACCATTCATTCCATATTTATTAATTAAATCCATATAATTATAATTAAAGGCATTCATTAAATTACAAGCACTTTTCCCATTACATTTATTATAATTTTCTTCCTCTCCAAATCCATAATTTTCCTTTAAATTATCATCATCTTTAATAATAATACTCCCCATATTTTCAACATTGTCATTAATTACATTTCCTAAATTATCTTCATCTCCATTTTCTTTATAAATAACACTATTACTTTCATTTTCCATTTCTAAACAATCTCCAAAATCATTATTATTATTATTAGAACTAATTTCCAAATTAGAATTACTATAATTATTATTATTATCATCTTCATTGCTTTCTTCTTCTCCTTCACTATAATCTAAAACTTCAGCATTAAAATCACATCTTTCTTTCATTTTTTCTCTAAACTTCAAAATATCACGAATAGAAATTTGATATAAATCTTCTAAAACTTGATTATTTTCAAAATCTTTAATAAATTTATGATTAATAAGTTCTTTAGCAGAAGGTCTTTTAAAATGGTCAAAAATTAAGCATTTAGAGACAAAATCATTAAATTCGAAAGACCATAAATGAGGATAAGTTAATCCTTTAGGAGGATTACTTATAATTTTTTTCATGACAAGAAAAGTTCTAATATGAGAATATGGAGGATTTCCTTCAGCTAATTCAATGCAAGTAATACCTAAAGACCATATATCACATTTAGAGTCATAATTATTTTGTGAAATTACTTCAGGACTCATCCAATAAGGAGTTCCAATTTTACTTATTTTCTTACTATGAGAATGCATTAATTGTGCAGAAACTCCAAAATCACCTAATTTAATTAATCCTTTTTTTGTTATTAAAATATTTCCTGCTTTTATATCTCTATGTATTTTTTTCTGAGAATGTAAATATATTAATCCTTTCAATACCATTCTTATTATATTTGATATTTGCTCTTCAGTTAATTTTCTCTTTGTTATATGCATTAAATCTAATATTGATCCTCCTTCACAATATTCTATTATTATCCATATTTTATTGTTTTTTATATATGAATTTTTATATTTTATTATATAGGGATTGTTACATTGTTTTAATACGTTAATTTCTTTTTTGTAATTTTCTATGTTTGACTTTAATATTGTTGATATTTTTGCTGCAAATATTTCTTTTGTTTTTTTGTTTTGGATTTTATATACACTACCATAATTCCCTTGACCTAATTTCTCTAAAATTGTATATTTTTGATCAGGGTCTTCTCTTTGGTTACTTATGAAGTCATACATTTGGGTTAATGTTTTTTTTTTATTTTTTTTTTGATGATTTTTTAAATAAAATATTGAAAAAATAATTTTTTTATTCACTTTTTCTATAATCAATTCCATTAAAAATGATACTTAATTATATTTTATCTTCTTTCAAAATAAAATAAAGGAAAAAAGAATAAAAGCAAAAAATACTTTTTTACATAAAAGGAAAGTAAATTTAAAAACGTCAGTTGGAAATTTTATTATTATTAAATAGGATCCACTATTTAATTTAAGATCTACTTTTTACTTTAATAAATCTTATCATCTAAATAATTATCATAAATTTAATTCTGATTTGATATAAAGATCGTCTGATACAAACAATATATAAACATAAAAATTTGAACAAAAAAAAAATACACACCAAATTTTCTAATTTTAAAAATAATAATAATTTAACATAAAATATTCTATGAGGAAAAATAAAAATTAATTTTTTTCATAATAAATGTTTGTTTCATTGAAATGATTTATATATTAAATAATTTAAATGTTCATTAAAAAAATGCCATTTACAGAAAGTATTGAAAGTCATTTAAATTCATCAAGTGATTCAATAGGTGAAGATGATTCTTTTGATGATTTTAATTCTGAAAAAAAAGATTTCCCATCAATTGAAGATATTAAGTTTAAACATAAAAGATATGAAAATTTTCGGAGAAAAATAATAATTAAAAAAAAAGAATTAGAAGATGATAAAACTGGAACAATGTGGAAAAGCTTATATTATACTTTTTTTAATAATCAAGTTAAAAATTCTATTACTATTAATGAATTGGAATTAAGATGTAAATTTTTGTTTAATATGGATAAAATTAATAATTTAAATGATGAAATAAAGAAAAAAAATATAGAAACTTTAACTAATTTAGAACCTTTTATCCAATATTATAAAAAGAAAAAAGATGATAATTTTTTAATTAATATTTTTTCAAAAGAAAAAAATGAAGAAGAAGAAGAAGAAAATAAGAATGAGAAATTAAATAAAACACTTTTTAAAATTAAATATTCAAGAAATAATATAAAAAAAGAAAATAGTAAAATAGAAAAGAGATTTTTAAGTATGGATAAAATATATTATAAAAAAAGGAAAAGAATATATAATTCTTTATTTGAAATTTATGGTTTTAAAGAAAATGAAGAATTAATAGAAGCAATAACAAGAGTAAATGAAAAATATAAAAATGAAAAAAATAAAATTTATCTAGATAACCTAAATAAAATAAATGAAGGAAAATATGCTTTTTCTAGAGAAGTTCAATTAATTGAAGATACTTTTCATACAAATGAAGCAATTAAAAATGATATTCAAGGAATTATTAATGTTAATCATAATTCTAAATTTTTTGAAGAAAATATGGATAAAGATTTAATTAAAGAATATAGTAATAAACTTGAACCTCAAAATAGAATGTCACGTCAAATTAACACTTTAAATAATAAAATTCTGTCTAAAATTGATCCTTCTTTTAAAATTATTATATAAGTAATTTTAGTCAATTAATTTTATATTTTTCTTTAAATTTTTTTTTTTGTTTTATAAAATTCTTTTTTACTTTTTTATATAATAAAGTTGTTAAATTAGTTTTCTAAATTCCAAAAATATTTCCCAAAAAAATAATTTAAATTTCCTAATTAAAAAAACAATAAAATATAATAAAATTATGATTATTATACTAATGAAAAATATAATTTTTATAATTTTATAAATCTAAAATGGAAGATTTTATTAAAGTTTTTATTAATAATAAGAATTTGTTAAACAAATATTATTTATAAATTTTTTGAGTATTTCTTTTAATATTCATTATCAATATAAAAATCCTAATAAGGGAAATGTTATATTTAAATATTATGAGAGATTTCTTGTTTTTTTTTCTTTTTAACACATATATTATATTAGTTTTTTTAATTTTAATTCAAATAATTTTTTATAATAGTAGGATTAAAAAATAAAAATTTTTATATGTTTATCTCTTTTAATATTTGTTGATTTGAAATTTGGTTTTGTTTTATGTTTTAATATTAATAATTTTTTATTTTTCTGTATTTTTTGGTGTTTTTTTAGAATATTCATATATTTGGGATATTAACAGGAACAGAAATTCTTTTAAGTTTTTTTTATTTAGTAAATTTATTTCCATATAATGTATATTATATAATTTTGTAAATTGTTTTATAGAATTTATATCTACATTTCTTTCATTTTTTAAATCAATTTTTGTTCCGATTAAAAATACAATTTTATTTAAATACAAATCTTCCTGAAAAAGATTTTTTATTTTTTCAAAAGAACAAATATTTGTAGTATCTAAACAAAAAATAATTATAGTAGAAGTTTTAATATATATTTTATATAAACAATTAAATCTATTATTCCCTGAAATTTCATATAAATCAAGTTTAATTTTATAATATCTTTTATTGATAATTTTCTTAGTAACATACCTACGAATATTAATTCCAATAGTAGGAATATATTCTTTAGTAAAAATATTATCAACAATTAAATTGATTAAAGTAGTTTTTCCTACTTTTTCATCTCCAATAAAACAAACATTATATTCTTCCATAAAAACTATAATTAAAAAAACAATTAGATTTATGTTATTTTATATTAATAAAAATTATTATAAAAAATATTATAATCATATAAATCTCTTTTATTCTTTCTATATAATTTACCAAGAGAATTTCCTCTTAAATCATCATTTGAATTATAATTTAAATTACCATTACTTAAAGAATTTCTACTTTCTTGAAATTCTAATAATTTAAGATTATTAATATTATTTAAATCAATATTATTTTCAACATTCATTGTTTTCATTTTTTTACTTGGTTCACAAGATAAATTATTTATTTTAGGTTTTTTAAACTTGATATTATGTTCTTTTCTTATTTTATTCATTAATTGATTTTGTCTTTTTAAAAACATTGATTGAGCTGTTATTTTATGTTTAGGTTTATTTGATGTAAAATTACTATAATTTAAATAATTACTCGTGTTAAATTCACTATATTTTGTTTGTAAATATTCATCTTCTTTTGTAGAATATAAATTTTGTAAACTTAAACTTTTTTTTATATCTAATAAATATTTAGGTTTTTGTTTTTGTCTTTTGTTTAAATTATTTATTTTTTTATTCTCAGAATATTTTTTTAAAAATAAAAAACAACTAAATTTCTCTATTTTTAACCTATTATTAAATATAATGAACATTGTATTTATTGAAGAATATTGTTTAATAAGTAAATTTTGAGAATATTTTTTAATAATTTTATGAGCAAAAATTTTAAAGTTATCATCAATTGAAAGAATATTTTTTAAATAAGAAGATAAGGCATTTACATAAATATTAGTATTTGAAACTTTTTGATTATAATTTGAAAATTTTTTCTGTGTTATCAAAGAAAAAATTGAGAGAAAATTTTTAATTGAATTTTGATCAATCATCCCAATTTGTTCTAAATAATTACAAAGACTTTGAATATTCATTAATCCTTTTAATTTAAAATTTAATTTTTTAAAAAAAAAACAATAAAAATAATAATTATAATTAATTGATAGGTTAAGAAGTATTAAATAAATAATCATTTATTATGAAAACTAAAAATATAATTACAGAATTTTCTTTTAAAAGTCATTTTATAACTTTTATATCTCAAGCAATAAGAACAATTTTAATTGATTTTTATGAATATATAACAGATGATGGTCTTTTTCTTTCATTTAATAAATATGTAGTGTTAGAACAATTTCATGATTTAAATGTAATTCCTTTAAAATTAATAAAATATATTAATTATTGTTGGCATTTATATAATAAAGAAGAAAGAACTGATGATTATATTTATATTATTTCTAAGTTAGATAAAATTAAATTTACAGGGAAATTTAAACATAATTATTGTTTGTTTGATTTAATTTGGAATTTTTCTTTAAAAACTTTAATTTATATTTTAGGAAGAATTGATTTGGAAACTATTGAAAAAAAAGATTTTTTTGTTAAAAGAATTAATGATATGCTTGATATTTTTACTAATTTCGATGAAGGTGATATTGAAAAATTTGAGGATGAAAATTGTTGTTTAGAATGTGAATTAGAAAAAGAAAAAAAATTTAATTATAGTGATAAAGAAGATTTTATAAAAGTTAAATTTTTAATGAATAGATATTGATATTTTATATTTAATAGGAATTATTAAAATTATATATTTAAATTTAATAATCTAATATTTATTAAATTTATACTCTATTTATCAAGAAAATAAATCATTAAATATTATATAATTGAAAATAAAAAATTATCTCATAAATTTTTGTCTATGAAAATAATTTTAAAAAGTTTACATATTTTACAAAAATAACTTAATAATTATTTAGTTTTTTATAAACAAAAACTCAAAATCACGTCTAATTAATTTATATTTAATATTTTATCTTTTATTTTGCTAACTAAATTATCATAAATAATTTCATCAATTTTAGATACATTTAAATTTTTCGAATTCATTTTAAAATAAGAAATAATTTCACTTTCAGTAAAGGGAGTATTTTTAAACTCTAATAATTTATTTCTTTCTTCTGCGTTTTTTAAATTAATTTTTTTAAAAAAATTTAAGCTTTTAATCTGAATTTCATTTAATAAAATTCTTTTAATAAAATCCATTTCCTTTAAATTTTTCAAATATCTATTTACTTCAACTAAATTAATATAATACCATTCTAATATTTTTGAATATTTATAATATTTTTTTGAACAACATAAATATTTTTTAAAATCAGGATTATATTCATAATTTCCTATTTGATATTTAGTTCCAAATTCTTTATTACTTGAAAATTTTTTAGAAACAATTTGATTAGAATATAATTTATGAATAAGATTTAAATAACTTTGTTCTGGTGAAGGATGAATGTTTAAATAAGTATTTTTTTTTTTTATATTATGATAATAAGTTGAATTGGTCTTTGTAGTATTTTTAAATGTGTTATTTTTGTTTTTTCTAAAAAAATGTTTCATACTTTTTTCTTTTTGATTAGGTAATAAATCTTCAACATTATTTAAAGATAAAATAAAATTATTATTATTATTTTGACATAAATCATCAATTTTATTTGTAATATTATTTTGTTCTATTGAACTTAAACAAATTGTTTTTTTTGAAATATGACTATTAAATTTTTTAATATGTAATTGATTATTATTATCTTCAAATTCAAAATGTTTATCTAAAATTTCTAATTTCCTTAAATTTTCTCCAACATAATTACCAATTAACCCAAAGAAATAAATAATAATATTCATTAAACTACCAACAATAGCAATAACACTTTGAATTTTTGTATAAGATCTAATATAAAAGTTATTTTCTCTTAAAGTATAAAGATTTAATTCATATATTTTAGATGAAGCACCTTCTGAAAGTAAATCTTCTTCAAAAAAAAAAGAATAAGTAGATTTAATATTATCAACTCCCCAAAAAGAAGAATTTTTTCCACTTTTTATTAACCAACCTTTATCATCATTAAGAATAGTTTTTTTTAAAAAAATATCATCATTTCTTTGTAATCTAGTACTTAAACAATAATAATAATTTTTAATAATTTTAATTAAAGGATTTTTATAAGATAAAGGATTAAATTCAATAACAGGATAATATAAAGCGAAATATTTAGGATTATCTTGACTTAAGTATTTATTTAATAAATTTATATTAGTACATTTATTATTATTTTTAGAAAATTGAGTTCCATTCTCACAGTAAAAAATTTGTATTTCAAAATAATATAAATTTGGAGAATCCCAATATCCACCAAATTTTTTTCCTCCTAATTCAGGACAATATAATAAACCAAAAGATTCAGTTAAATTTTGATTATTTTCAAAATCACTATCATTACATATATGATAATTTAAATATTCATCTTTTATTTTTGAACGGAATCTACCATCTTCTCCTGGTTCTGTTGTATAATAATATATTCTAAAATATAATATATTTGAAACATTTATAAAATTTCCATCGTAATCTTCTATTCTAAATGCAAATTGAACACTTTCTTTTTTTAAATCTAGTTGCTCGTATAATAAATTATTTTCTATTGACATTGTTACTGAGGGGTTTTTTCTTGAAAATAAATTGTCTCCAAATATTATTATTAAAAGAAAAAACATTATTAATATAAATATAGTTAAAAATCCTCCTATAGTTGTTCCTCTTATTGGTGTTTTTCCTGAATAAAAATGGAATTTTGAACCAAAGAAATCAATTTTTTGAAAAAATGTTAAAAACATTTTTTGTTTTTGATATTTTTATTTTTTTAATATATTATGTTTTTAATTTTTTTAAGATAATTAATTGAAGAAAAAATATATAGAAAAAAAGTAAAATAAAAACTTTCAAAACTAAAAATAAGAAAAAGAAAGGGAAAAATCAATAAAATATATTAAATTAATTTAAGAATTTAGGAATATCTCATAGTTAAATTAAATTAAAACCTTTATTATCTCCCATAATATTTTAAAAACATAATATAAAATGAATTAAATGATTAATTGAAAAACAAGATTATAAATTATTAAATTCAAATAAATATTAAAAAAATCTATCAAAAAAATTTTTTATTTATATTTTTTTTATAAATGATTTTTATTTATATATGTCATAAAAAAAAAATTATATTGTATTTCATCATTATTTGTCTTATATAGTTTTTTTATTATCAAAAACAATTTGTATTAAAGTTTAAGGTTAAAAATAATTATTTACTAAATTTAAATAAGAAATAAAATTTATAAACAGAAGTATTAACATTAATAGAAGTATTATATATAAGTTTCCCCATTTAAAATTTTAAATATTAAATAAAATATTATCAAAAATAATAAAATTAAATTTATTTCTCTTCTTCCATTTCTTGTCCTTGTTCATCAATTAACTTATCTTTCTTATTCTCATTATTACTAACACAAATAAAAATACCCATCATAATAAGAACTAAAGAATTACAAATCATTAAAAAGAGCATTCCATAATGATAATAACCAAGAGGTTTAAAATGATCATTAACAGCACCATAAATTAATGGAGCAGGTCCTGAAGTAACTAACATAGAAAACATATTTGTAATAGAAAAAGCACTTCCTTTTAAATCACTTGAAACAGAATTCATAATTAAACCATTAACAAAAGTTAAATCAGAAGCATCAAATATTAAAAATAACATTAATACAATACAAAAACTATATAAATTTCTAACAAAAGGAATGATTAAACCAAAAATAGAAGAAATTATATGTAAATTAAATAATATTTTAGGTGCATTTGGTTTATCATAACCTCCTTTTAAAAATGAAGAAATAAATGAATTTATAAAAACTGCTCCAAAAGGTCCTAAAACACACACTATAGTATATGATATAAATATTATTTTAGAATCGTTTACTCCTATTACACTTCTCATATAATCTGCACACCAATAATGAATTGCTGTATTCACTCCATGCATTATTGATCTTGTTAAATTTATTATATTAAATTTCTTATTGGTAAATATTGAACATATATTTTGAAATACTGATATTTTGCTTTTTTCTTTTAATTCCTTTGAACTTCTTAATTTAAAAATAGATTTTTTTTCATTTTCATTTTCCTTATCTAAAACAACATATTTAGAAAAATAGTTTTGAGGAGATAAAAGAACAAAAAAAGCAACAAATAATAAATAACAACCTTCAGTGACAAAACCTAATTGGAACTAGAAAATAATAAAAAAAAAAAATACATTTTCTTCGCCGTAAAAAACAGAAAGAGCATATCCAGTGACTTTTCCAACAGGAATAACAACTTGTCTAAAAGTTAATTGAACAGTTTTATAATTTTTTAATCCAAATTGATCAATCCAAACAGGAATATAAATAGAAACAGGCATATGAGTTATTCCAATAATACCTCTTAAAATAATTAATATTAAAGCGTTATTAGAAAATTTAAACATTATACACATTAAACCTTTTATTGTACAAAAAAAAATAAACATCCATTTTGGATTTGTTTTATTTGATATTAATATATACAAAAATGAACCAAATGATCTTCCTATTCCATTCATTGTCCCAAACATTCCAAATTTTTTGTCATTCATTTTAAATTGAGCTTTTATTGCTTTTGAAGATAAGGATAATATACCACTCGATGCACTTATTGCTAATTCTACACTCACTATTATTGTAAATAATATTATTCTATAGGAACGAGATAATGGTATTATTTTGGGAGTTTCCTATTAATTTTTTTTTGAAGTTATTTAAAATATTATTTTTACTTCTTTTGAAGACATTTTTTTTTTAATTAAATTATGATTTTTTTATAATTTATTCTATTATTTTATATTGTATTATTTATTATTTTTATTTTTACTGGAATATTTGATATTATTATGAATTTTGTTTTTGTTAATTTATCAATATAGGGTTAAATGATAAGGATGTTAGAAACCGATTTTCATTATATGAATTTTTCTATATATATTATTAAAGAAGTCTTTTCAAAATATAAATAAAACAAAAAAAAATATCACAAAATCAAAATATAGAAGATAATATATATGCGATAGAAATTTGTTATATGAAAACTTAAGAAAATTAAAAAAGAAACAATATGTTAGAAATTGTTGATAAAAAATTAAAATAAGTAAATTTTTAGAAAGAAATTTATAAAGAAGGAAAAAATTAAAATTGATTTGGAATCATCAATAAATAAAAAAAATAACTTTATTTGAAATTCTTTCCAAACATTTAATTTAATTAAGATTAGATAAATAATTTGTATATATATTAAAGATAAATAATTTATTTTTATATTTTAAATTTAATCATAATTATTAATTCGAAGAAAATACCTATAAATAATATATAAAATAAATATTTTAAAATTGAATTTATTTGAATATATCTTCCTTTATCTTTAGTTGATAAAAATACATCATTACTATAAAATGTAATTATCTTTTTATCATAATCAAATTTTGATATATATGATATTAAAAAATCCCATCCTAAAACCCATTCATTATCGTCTTCTTTATTAATATCAATATTTAAATTAAGAAAAACAATTTTTGAATTGTTTTTATTAATTGTTCCAATAAATAAATTTTCTAGATTTAAAATAAGACAAAAATTATAAAATTCAAAATTAATTTTTGGTAAATTTGAAATAATTTCTTTTTTACAAAAAATTTTTTTATTGTTAAATATGCTTTTATAAAAACAATCACCTTTTTTATATAAATTTTTTAGAACAGTATTATTAATAAATAATAATATTTCTAAAGGAATTACTGTTTTCATTCTCTCAACAGCAAAAGTAACAATTTGATTATGAAAAGATTTATTATAAAAATTTTCAATATATATTTTATTCACTTTACAACCCCATCTTCTTGATTTATTATTTATAATAATAGGACATTTAACTTTATTTTTCCTTAAAATAATACTTTTAGGAATTTCCCCAATGTAAAAATTACCATTTTTTTCTTTTGTTAATTCAGGTTCAAAACCATAAATTTTATTTTCTATTATATTATTATTTTTAAGTTGATTTAAAAAATTATTTCTTTCGTTATTAAAATAATATGATAATGCTAATGCATTATTAACATTATTCATATTTGATCTTTTTAAAATTGAATAATATTCAAAATTAAATATTATATTGGCTATTGAAGCCTTTTCTAATTTTTTTTCACATGTTATACTTTCATTTCTTATTGTTATATTTGCTTTAGTAATATTAATTTTTTTTTTAAATCGATTGTTTAATATTGTAAATTTACTATTTTGAGATATTATAAAAAATGATGAATGATTATGTGAAGATAGATTTAAATATGTTACTGCTTTCCCTGTTACTATTATTAAAGGAGCTTTTATTAGTTTGGAATTTATTAAACTATATAAGCAAAGAATAATTGAATGAATCATTAAACAAAATAAATTAATTTTTATAAAATTGCATTAATAGTGGTTTTGGAAAAAAGATATTATTTATTTAAAGAACAAAATATTTAACTTATATTAAACTTAAAAAAATAATCAAATTAAAAAAAAGTGTTCTATTTCCATATAAATAAATTAATCATTTATTTTTACTTAGTTTTTAATTTTTTTATGTTTTTATTATATTTTTTGAGTAGAAAAGGTAAATGTAATTATTATGAATATATAATAGATTTTGTTTTGATTTTTTAAATTGAATGAAACTTTCTTTATAAAATTGAAAAAATTCATTAATAAATTAATCAAAATTTTTTTCATATTATATATATAATCTAAATTATAAGTAAGACTTAATTTATATAATTAATTTTGGATACTTTTTTCAATAATTAATTTAAATTCATCAAAAGTAAACTCATCATATTCAGTTTTATTTATTTCTTTTAATAATAATAAAATTATTTCTCTATTCTTAATATTTTCAAGTCCAATAATTTCACTAATATCTTTTTCAGGTATTTTAATATTATTATTTAAATCAAATATTTTAAATGCATTTTTCAAATTTTCCTCGTTAAAAATTTCATTAATATTAATAATTAATTTTACAATATCAAACAAAGAAAAAAAATCATTATTTAAATCATCAATTTTTAACTTATCATTACCTAATTTTTCAATTATATTAAATAATTCATTTTTAGAAATTTTACCATCTTTATTTACATTAACCGAATAAAAAGTATCTTTAATTTTAATTAATTCATCTTTATAACAATTACTATTACAAATTAAAAATAAAAATATAGATTTAAAAAATTTTGAATCACTTGATAAATAAATTGAAGAAGATAAAATTTCAGAATTATCAAGTTCAATTTCTTTATCAGTTTTAAAAAAAGAATGTTCTAAAGCATCTTTTGCACTAATTCTAAATTGTGGTTTATAAATAAAACATTTTTTCATTAAGTCTTTTGCTTCAAAACTAATATTACTAAATAATTTATTGTTAAAATTAAATTTCCCATTTATTATTTTATCATATGTTTCACTTTCATTTTCTCCTTTAAATGGAAATTCTCCACTTAATAAATAATACATTATTACTCCACAAGACCAAATATCACATTTTTCATTATAATTATTTTTTAAAATTTCAGGAGAGGAAAAATATATTGAATCTATTTTATCTTTGTAATTTGTTTTTTTTCTTTGGTTAAATATATTACTATAACCAAAATCACTTATTTTTGCATCATATTTTTCTATATTATGAATTAAATTTAAATTATTTGAAAAACCATCTGTGCTAATATCTAATGATTTACAACTTATTATTTCACTTGAATAATTTAATTGATTATTATTATTATTATCATTATTATTATTATTATTATTATTATTATTATTATTATTATTATTATTATTATTATTATTATTATTATTATTATTATTATTATTATTATTATTATTATTATTATTATTATTATTATTATTAT
>JAEEGK010004959.1_pt1 | contig 32318 bp, 29 predicted proteins | sample 8958771 | NCBI WGS metagenome assembly JAEEGK01 (sample SAMN16246547, study PRJNA631951) | gut metagenome | biome: gut microbiome; feature: rumen; material: SC-attached | host: Bos | place: Iran: Karaj | collected 2018-10
TCACACAAAAGCAATGAAAGATGCAAAATAATGATAATTACCCGCCCCCCAAAAAGTCAAAAGCCCCCTTGCGGAAAGTCTGCGAAAATGATACAATACCGATGCTTGATTCCTCGGTCGTCAAGGTCTGCCAGCGGGTGTCAGCAAGTCAGGCGGCTTGCCCCGTCAGCCTCGCAAAAGAGGGGTTTTGCAATTACCTCGAAAGACATACATGAAAACACTGGCAATCGCAGCCGCATGCATTGCGGCACTTTCGGCATCGGCCGCCGAATCCCCCGGCCTGCGCGACTACGCCGACGACGCGGCGTTCGTGAGAAAGTATCGCGCCGGAGCGCTCGAAATCGCGCGGCGCAAGATGGCGGAATGCGAGGAATACCGACTGAAGAACGCGGACAAGATGCCCAAGGGCCTCGGGCACCGCATCGCTACGGGCGGGCACTTCGGCGGCATCTTCCTCTGGGACAGCGCGTTCTGCGTCCTCTGGGCGCGCCACACGACAAAGGCCGAGGACTTCCCGATAGAACAGACGCTTGACAACTTCTACGTCCTCCAGGACCTTACCAAGGACGGCTTCATCTGCCGCGAGTTCTCGTCGGACGGCAGGCCGTGCTGGCTAGGCGGGCATCCGATCGCCTTCAACCCGCCGCTCCTGACCTGGGCCGAGATGGAGGTGTACCAGACGGGCCGGACGGACAAGGCACGCCTCGCGCGCGTGTATCCCCACCTCGTCCGCCACCATGCCGCGTGCCGCAAATACTACCGCCGCGATGACGGGCTCTACTTCGGCGACATCCTCGGCTCCGGAATGGACGAGCTGCCGCGCTGGCCGCGCGAGCTCTCGCGCAATGATCGCGCGACGGGCGGGATACAGCTTACCGAGAAGTGCGTCGGCAAGAGCGTCAGGGGCTTCTTCAAGCACCTCAAGAAAACGGACCGCGCGCTCGACTCCTGCTGGAACCGCCAAGCAGGATGGATCGACATGTCCGCCCAGATGGCGCTCGACGCACGCGAGCTTGCCGCGATGGCGGACGAGCTTGGCAAGGCGGAGGACGCAGCCTCGTACCGCGCCGAGTACGAGGAGATAAAGGCGGCGGTAAACCGTTTCTGCTGGGACGAGAAGCTAGGCTTCTACTGCGACGTCACGGGCGGCAAGACGATCCCGCGCCGCCACGCCGGCGCGTTCTGGGTCCTGATGGCGGGCCTTGCCACGCCGGAGAGGGCGAAGGCAATGCGAGACGTCATGATGGACCCGAAGCTGTTCTTCCGCAACTGCCCGTTCCCGGCGCTTCCGGCGGACGACCCGGACTACCGTCCCGACAAGGGCTACTGGTGCGGCGTCACATGGCCGCCGACGAACTACGTCGCGATACGCGGACTGCGCGCCTACGGGTTCGAGGCGGACGCCGAGATGGCCGCGAGGCGCTGGTACAACGCATGCGCGCGCGTGTTCGAGGAGTCCGGCACCTGCCGCGAGAACCTGAACCCCGACACGGCTCGCGCTCGCGAACGCGACAACTTGTGCGGCAAGGACTTCTGCGGCTGGGCGGCGCTAGCGCCGGTGGCAATCCCCGCCGAGTTCGGCTGGCTGAAAGCACAGACTTCTCCATGAAGACTAAGCCCGTCGTCAGTCATCGGGTGATTTCTAATAATGGAGAACAGAAAGAACAGGCGATTTCGCCCGACCTCTTCTGTATCTCCTGTTCTACCTGCTAATCCTCCCCCGCTACTCCGTCAGCCTCACCCTGAAGAAGTTGGCGGACTGGCCGCTGGGGAGAGTCCAAGTGTCGCCGCTCTGGATGAAGATGTCTAATGTCTCGTGTCCGCTTCCGCGATAAAACGAAACGACAGGCGGCACAGGGAGGGCCCGGCTTTGTCCGGGCCGAGGCCGCGACGAAGCGCGGCCCTCCCGTCTGGAATCGCGTATAACGCGCCTGGAACCGACACGGCAAAAAAAGTTAGTCTTGGCTATTGACTTCGCCAGCGGGAGTATGTTATACTACGCTCACTTTTTTTGGAGAAACCAGGCAGATGGAGATTCCGACCATAGACGAACGCCACCGCAAGGAGCTTCTGGGCTTCCTGCTGGTCAAGACGGCTGCCGTGCGGCAGGGCATCAAGCCAGCCGAGCTGCTGCGCGTTCGGCATTGCTACGCCAGCGTCAACTCGGAGGGCCTGCGCGTGTGCCTCTACAGGAGCGACATCTACGTCATCCTCGGGCTCGACTACATAGAGCTGAAGGCCGAAGAGGAAAGCTCCCTCGTTCTCTTCTACAATCCCGCCGTCCTTGCCTCGACGCTCGCCAAGAAGCGGAACCGCCGCTGGCTTGCCCGTCTTGGCTATCCTGAATACGGAACAATGGACGAGCTCCTTGCGGAACTCTGCCGCCGATGGGCGGGAAAGGACATGCCGCACGAGGTCGGAGTGTTCATCGGCTATCCTCTTAAGGACGTGGCGGGGTTCATGCAGCGGATTCCGGCTACGCCCGTCCACCACGGTGCATGGCGCGTCTATGGCGGCGCGCAGGAGTCGCTTGAGAGGATGCGGCTCTACGCCTCGGCGGAAGAAGCTGCGAAGGCGGCGCTTCAGTCCGCCAGCGGCGTAGAAGACTTCATCAGCATGATTTCCCTGAAAAGGGCAAGTTGAAAGAACGAAGAAAGAAAAGGAAGAAAGACAAATGAACGCAAAAGTGATATTCGGCAGCACGACCGGCATGACCGAGTCCGTCGCGGGCAAGATCGCCCAGGCGCTCGGCTGCGCGGCTGTCAACGTCAGCAGCGCAGACGCGGCTGCATTTGACGCGGAACTGCTCGTGCTCGGTTCCTCGACATGGGGCGTGGGCGACCTACAGGACGACTGGGCGGCGAACCTCGACGAGGTGAAGGGAAACTTCGCGGGCAAGAAGGTCGCCGTGTTCGGACTCGGCGACTCCGTCGGCTTCGCGGATTCGTACTGCGTCGCCGCCGAGACGATCGCGAACGCGGCGAAGGACGCGGGTGCGACGCTCGTGGGCGAGATACTCAAGCTCGACGACACGAACGAGGCCGACAAGACGGACGAGAAGGTCGCCGCGTGGGTGGAGACGATCAAGTAGGAGCGACAATGAAAGCGTTAGTAGTTTATTCAACGCTTACAGGCAACACGAAGAAGGTTGCCGAGGCGTTCGCGTCCGGACTCGGCGAGGGCGCCGAGACGTTCGAAGTCTCCGCCGCCCCCGCGGACCTCTCGGGCTACGACCTGGTAGTCATTGGCTTCTGGGTCGATCGCGGGCATCCCGACCAGAAGTCCATGGACTTCATGAAGCGCGTCGAGGGCAAGAAGGTGTTTTCCGTCTTCACTCTTGGCGCGAAGCCGCGGAGCGCGCATGCGTTCAAGTGCGCGTACACTTCGGCGTCGTTTTGGGGAAAGGGCTGCGAGCAGCTCGGCGCGTGGCACTGCCAGGGCGCGATCGATCCGAAGCTCATAGAGCGCATGCGCCAGATGCCTGCGGGCGGGCCGCATTCCGCGAGTCCCGAGAACGAGGCGCGCTGGGCCGCCGCCGCGAGCCATCCGGACGCGGACGACCTTGCCGCCGCGGCGGAGGCCGCGAAGGCCGTCCGGCAGATCGTCACGGGCGAAGACCCGTATGCGGCGCTGAAGGCGAAGTTCGCCGCCATGCGCGACGCCGAGGCGAAAGGCTGACGAGATGGAGATCGACAGGTCCATGCTGGAGTCCGCCTCCGTCAAGCGGCTGAAGAGCCAGCTCGGCGCGATTGTCGACGAGTACCTCCTCCACGACGGATGGGGGCACATGGAGCTGGACATGAAGATTCTCGCCCGCCAGCAGAAGGAAGTCGTCGTCAAGGCGGGACGCGAGTACAGATACATAATCGACTTCAAGAACGCTGCCCCTATAGGGAAGGGGAGCGAAAACAAGTAAACACCCGGGCGAAGGCCACGGGAATCACAAAGGATGCGGGTGGGCCGCACAAAGAAAGGAACACAACAACAGAAAGAACAAGCAAAAATGAAACAGTCAATGAAGTCAGGCTTCACCCTGATCGAACTACTCGTGGTCGTCGCCATCATCGCCGTCATCGGCGCGGGCGTGGCCGTAACCTACAACAGACTCGACGAGCGCGCAAAAGTCGCAATGGAGCTCAACGACATCGGCGTTCTCGAGAAAACCATCAACCACTGGAGCTTCCTGCACGACGGAAAGCTGCCGAACCGGCTCGACTCGCTGATACAGACCGACGGAAGCTCTCTTTACACCGCGATGGGATCGGGCTCGTCCGGCAACGGACTTTCCATGCAGGCCGGATTTACGTTCGAGGCCAAGAAGGCCCCCGAGTACGTGATGAACCAGCTGTCGGCCGTCGGCATCGACACCGTGTACATGCACTACGCCGACGTTTTGCCTGCCAACGACTCGACCTACACGAACGACACCTCGGCTGCGAAGAAGATGGACACGTCCGGCACTGTCGCGACGCTCGACGCGGACGCAGAGTCCGTGGCCGACAATCTTGCGCAGATGCAGGCGATCGTCGACCAGAGCGACGCCGCCCAGGCCGCGTTCGCCGCGGGCGAATCGTACACGCTCACATGGAACGATTCGAGCGGCAATGCCCAGACCCGCACCTTCCCGGCCGCAATGGCCGCGATGTGGCCCACGATTCTCGCCTCCGCACAGGAAACCGTCGACAGCGCCGGCGGCAATCTGCTTGACACGCTCGCGTTCCTCTGGCCCGAGGGCGGCACGCAGATGGGAATGAACCTCGCGAACGAAATCATCATCAACGCCGGACTCAATCCCGATCTCGTCGCCAGCCCAGACCAGGACGTCGCCGCTGCCCGTACGGACGGGAAGGGCTACTGGCTCGTCGTCTTCGGCATCGGACGCTTCGCCGACATCTACACCGGCAACGGAGCGCGTGTGCTTGAACCGGTCTCCGGCAAGCGCTATACCGACGAGAACCTGTACAACCGCTACCTGATGGTCGTCAAGGTTCCCGTGTACGGCTACGACAACATGACCGGCCAGGGCAACCAGAAGGCGTCCGTCGCGGCGATTCTCAGTCCGAACGGACTTTCGAGGACGCGTCTCGACAGCACCTACCGCGATGCCGAGAAGGCGACAAGCAACTGAGCTGCTTGACGCCATGGCATGTTCCTTCGCCGGGCGATTCCCGGCGAAGGAATGTCATGCGGCGGATGGGATCACGGGATGAAGACCGACGGAGAAAAGGGTTTTACGCTCATCGAGCTTTTGGTGACCGTCTCGATTGTCGCCGTAGTTGGCGCAGGCGTTGCCGTGTACTACGGACGCGAGGTCGTGGACAACGCCAGGCGTCAGATGACCTTGCATGAGATGGATGAGATAAGGGACTCCTTCATCCGCTTCTATTCCGACAACGCAAGCCAGCTCATGGACGGCCTGACCGTCGCCGACAGTGCGACTGAGCTTCCCGCTGACTTCGCGTCTTCGTCGCGATTTGTCGCTGCAGATTCCCAGACCTACAGGTCGCCGACAGAAAGCGACCCGCAGCGGCTCTACGGCATGTTCGAGTTCTTCGAGCGCTATGGCCTGTGGCCGCTTCTCCAGAAATCTGTGGGCGATATCGCGTCCGGCGTCCGCAAAGTGCAGGTGTTTCATGCTGTGTCCGATGGAGGAAAGTACGAATTCAAGTCGTCCTTCGCCATGACCGGCGAGGGATGGCGCGGCCCATATCTCTCGTCTCCCTCTCGCATTGACTGCGTTCCAAATTCCTCCGACGGCTATTTGCTTGAGGCGGTCGTCCCAAACGGCGCGGAACGGATTCGCCTTGGCGATGGCGCGGCCATTCCCGACAGCGCCGTGCGCTTCCCCCAGCCAGCGACAAGGTACGACGACAACAACGGTGGATTCTACAGAGTTGTCTATTTCGAGCATTGCCCCGACGAAAGCGCAGGCCGTCCAGTCTACCGCCGACTGCTGCTTATGGCGGCCGAGAAGCCGCTTGACTACGACACGGAGGCGGAAATCGCCCGCTTCCGCGGCAACCGTCGCTACGACGGAAGCGACGCCGCGCCGCCAATCGATCTTGCTACCGGCGCCGTTACGACATATGACGCGGCGCACGGCGTGTTCTTCCTTGAGCTTCTAAACTTCGACACGGTGTACAGATGAGGATGGACGGAAAATCGGGCATGACCCTTGTCGAGCTTCTCGTCGTGCTGGCGATTCTCGCCAGTCTCGCGGCAAGCGTGGCAGTTTCGTCCTCCGGGATGATGGACAGGGCGCGCGCGGAGGAAACCCGCCGGCAGGGCGAGGCGATGCGCGACGCGCTCGAACGCGCCGACGGACTGAGCGTCGTCTCGGACCTGGGTCCGATATTCGACGTCGAGACGGCGGACGAGAGCGTGCGCAACGCCCTGAACCTTGCCCGCCTTGGCTTTCTGTTTTCCCCGTCGAATCGCTTTGAGACAACCGGGGGCGGCGGTGTTGCGCAAATCGCGGCGTTCAAGGCCGTGCCGCCGTATTCCATTTGCGAATGCTCTCTCCTGCCGACGAATTTCGCGGCCTTGGCCGGGATCGACCCGGCGCGGGCGTCGAAGTTCGCCGCCGTCACGAACGGACTTGGAAACGTGGCGCTTGGATGCGGCTGGCGCGGTCCGTACTGCCGCGAGAGGGTGCGCGGCGGGGACGGACTTCTACGCGACGGGTTCGGCGGACTCTGGGAGTGCGCTGTCACGGCGACGAACTGCTTCCTCGTCAGCCGGGGACAGGATCGCGCGGAGGATGCAGTTGACGCGGCGACGACATGGCAGGATCGCGATCAGTCCTTCGAGGTGATGGCGGGAGGCACTCTTGTCACGCTTGCCGTATCTCTCGACGAGAGTGGCATCGAAGGCGTCGGAATCGTCAATCTCTACGTGTTTGCATATGCGCCGAGGCTCGCGATCGACGACACGGCTGACGAAAGTGCGCATGTCGGCATAGAAGCGGCGTGCCGCGTTTTCCGCAATTCGCCTTCGGCCGCGATGACGGGACTGAGCGTCGGCGAGCGCGTGATATTCGCAGTCGGCGAGGATCCCGAGGGACGTTTCTACGCCGCGCGTCCGCAGAGAATAGTCCTTCGCCACGGCGTAAACGAACTTACACGGCTCAAGATTGCCACCAGGAGCGAATGAACAAGAAGAACAGAGGAAAGTGTCGTGGAGTCGCGATCCACGACGGGCGGGCGTGGCGGCTGCTGTCCGGCGATGACATGAAGGAACGCATCGTGCCGATCCCCGGTCCTGCCGACAAGTTGCCCCAGATACTTGTCGACCAGGCCGTTTCGGCAAGCTGCCGCAGCGTCCGGTTCCTGGTTTCCGGGGATGTGCATCGGATGGAGGGGGCGATTCCGGACGGCATGTCGCTTGACGGCGCGAACGACGTCATCCGCGCCTCGATCGGTGAGGCGACCGGCATGGAGGCCGACGGACTCCTGGTCGCCGGGCTTTCGATGACCTGGGGCGGCGTGCGCAAGCCGTTTACGCTCGCCGGCAAGTTTGACGGAGACATGGTGGAGGACTTCCACGCCGCGCTCGCCGAGGCGGGCGTCGGTTGCGACGGCTTCGCCTCGCTCGAACAGGCGATGCTTGCCGTATGGAAGGATTCCCTCGACGGGAAGCTCGCGCCGTTCAGGGACCGCGAGGGACGCAACATGCCGCGGCCGCCGCGCAATGCGTCCCTCGTCATCGTCGGCGCGGGACAGTCGTTCCTTGTCCCCGGACCGCGCGGAGCGAATTCCGGACCTCAGACGGTTGCGTGCGGACTCAGGCATTTCTCCGCCGATCCCTCCAACTGGCTCGCCCGCTTCCAGAGGGCGATGGGCGGCATGGACCGCGAGGCGCCAATTCGCGTCGTGGCGATGTCCGAGCTTCGCGACGGCATCGTCTCCACGCTTGTCGCCGCCGGATATCGTAACGCGACGGCGGAGAATGCCGACGACTGGATGTCGGCTGCGGCCCGGGCGGCGATGATCGCCAGGCCGAACCGCACGCATGGCGTGTCGGTGCCGGTCGTCAATCCATACGAGCCGCACAAGAAATTCTCGCATGGATGGCTAGTCGCCGTGGCGCTTGCGATTCTAGCCCTGCCTGCCGCCTTCCGCTGGGCGTCCGCGCGACTGGCCGATGCGAAGTGCCGCCGCATTGCGACGGCTTCGGCCCGATACCGTCCGGTCGAGGACAAGATCAAGAAGGCGAAAAAGGCCCTTGTCGCGGCCGAGAGGGAGCAGTCGGAAGAGCTTGCGTCCCAGAGGGAGCGTATAGCCTCACGGCGTCCGCTCGTCTCGTTCATCGACGTCGCGTACTACTTCTGCAAGCACTCAGGCGAAAGCCTGATGCTCGACTCCATTGTGCAGCGCGGCGACAGGATCGAGGTGCACGGTGCTTTTTCCGATCCCGAGGACGGCGTGAGGCTGAACAAGGGGATCCTGGAATACGCGCGTCGGAAGGGCATCGAAGTCGTGAAGAACGAATCCGCCAACGAAGCCGACGGAGATTCGTCGTTCGTCAGCAGCTTTGCAATCACCCTTGATTGCGCCAATGTGGGCAGGGAGGCGCGGAGATGAACGTAGGCGATACAGTCAGGAGGTCCAATTCGTGGCATTGGCTTATCGCCGTCGCCGTGCTTTCGGCTGCCGTTTCGGTGTTCCTGCCGACATACGGATGGAAGGACGCGTTCTCCTACCGAAGGACGACGCTGGAGCCCCGCGTCAGAAAGGGGCAGGAGACACTGGACGCGCTCAAGGCGCTCGACGAGTCCGAGGCGGCGGACTGCAACCGCAAGCTCGCGGACGTCAAGGCGAAGACCGAGAAGATGCGCGCGGAATTCGAGGCATGCGGCATCGACCCGGTTCCATTTGGCGAAGGCGCGGTCTTCGCCGCGCAGGGACGCGTCGCCGAGGCGTTGACGAAGCGCGGCGTCAAGATCCTCTCCTGCGAGGCGAGCGTCAAGGGCGCGGCGGACAAGGTGGACGTCGCCGCGCTGCTGAAGGGCAAGGCGCCCTCCGGGTCCGGAGCATTCAAGACGTCGGAAATCGAATACAAGGCAACGGGCGATTTCCGCGACATATTCATGTTCCTCGTCGAGCAGACGCATAGAAAGCCGAACTATGCGCTCAAGGACATCGCCGTGCGGCGCGGCGAAGACGGCATGGACCTTTCGTTCACGCTGCGGGTGATGCACAGATGAATGCGACAGTCGATACATCCCGCGTCCGCCCGTCCCACGCCGTCCTGCGGCTTTTGCCCGCGAAGACCGCCGTTGCCATCGGCGCGCTCCCGCTGTCGGTCGATGGAAACAGGGTTACGGTGTGCCTCGCGGACGCGACGGACTATTCCGCAGTCGAGCGCGTCGAGTCGCTTCTGGAGGGACGGGAAGTCTCGTTCGTGGAAGCGCAGGATCCCGACGACTTCCGGCGCGTCCTCCGCGAGAACTACCCAGAAGCTTCCGCAACGGCGGACATGGTCCGTCCCGAAGGCCTCTTCGCGCACGTGGTTCGCCGCGCCATCGCCCGCAACGCATCCGACGTCCACATCTGCCCGTCGGAAAAGGAGACGCTTGTCAGGTTCCGCGTGGACGGACGCCTGATCACGGACATATCGGTCCCACCCACGGCGGCATCCGAGTTCGTCTCGTACATCAAGGTGCTGGCGAAGCTCGACATCGCGGAGAAGCGCTCCCCGCAAGACGGCAGCATCGAGATGGATGCGAACGGACTCGACGTGAGCCTGCGCGTCGCGACTGTGCCGACGATTTACGGCGAGCACGTCACGCTCAGGATCCTCGCGCAGGCGCGCGAGGCAAGGCAGCTCGACACGCTCGACCGCCTTGGCTTCCATCCCCGCCAGCTCCGGCTTTTCGAGGAGGCGCTGGAAATGCCGGACGGCGTGGTGGTTCTCTCCGGCCCCACGGGGAGCGGCAAGACCACGACGCTCTATGCCGCCCTGCGCCGCCTCGCCGAGCCGGACGACCTGCATCTGGTGAGCATCGAGGATCCGGTCGAGAAGCCCGTTGCGGGCGTCACGCAGATCAAGGTCGACTCCCGCCAGGAACGCGTCAGCTTCGAGAAGGCGCTCAGGAGCGTGCTGCGCCACGACCCGGACGTCGTCATGATCGGCGAGATCCGCGACGGCGAGACCGCGACCACGGCCCTCCGCTCGGCGCTCACGGGACATCTCGTCCTCACGACGCTCCACACGAATTCCGCGCCCGGCATCCTCACGCGCCTCGTCGACCTCGGGGTGCCGCCATATCTAGTCGCGGCGACGCTCCGCCTTGCCGTCGCGCAACGACTTCTCAGGAGACCCTGCCGCGAATGCATGACATGGGAGACTGCGGACGCGGAGACCTGCCGCCGCTATGGCTGGGACGAGTCCAATCCCCCGAAGATACCGAAGGCGCGCGGATGCGCCTACTGCGGCAACACCGGGTATTCGGGAAGGACGGCGATCTACGAGATGCTGCCTGTAGGGGAAAGCGTCCGCAAGCTGATCTTGCAAGGCGAAAGCGAAGACTCAATTTGCCGCCACCTGAGAGAGACGGCGCCGGACCTTACGCTGCGCGGCGACGCGCTTGCGAAGGTGCTGGAGGGCGAGACGACGCTCGAAGAATACCGCGCCACAGTGGCGGAGGAGCTGGCTTGCTGATGGCGGTTTCCTTCGAGACTTACGGCAGGAAGGCGAAGGCGAGCGGGCCGCGCGGTGCGACCGAGCGCTTCTTCGCGCGGTTTCTCGTCGGCTCGGGCGCGATCGAGCAGGCGTTCCAGCAGCTTGTCATCCTCCTGAAGGGCGACGTGCCGGTAGTCTCCGCGCTCGAGACGTGCGCGGAGCTTTCGGGCAGCGACCTCAAGGCGGCGCTCTACGAGACGGCTAATAGCGTGCGCGGCGGAATGCCGCTTGCCAAGGCTCTGCGCAAGTCCATGCCCTGGATCGGCGGCGTCTTCATTGGACTCGTCGAGGTGGGCGAGTCGAACGGATCGCTGCCGCAGATGTTCACGTATGCCGCAAGAATCATGCAGCAGCGGCGCACGATCCGCAGCCAGGTAATCCGCGCCATGACCTATCCCATGCTCGTCGTCTTCATGGGACTTGGCGTCGGATACTACGTGAGCACTGTGGCGATTCCTAAGATCATCTCCGTGATGGGCAATCCCGACTCGCTTCCTCCAGTCACGAAGTCGCTTCTCGTTACGAGCGCGTTCCTCAAGGCGAACGGCGCGTGGCTTCTCGCCGCACCCGTCCTTGCGGTCGCGGCCTGGATGGCGCTAAGGCGGACGCCGGGCGTCGGAACGGCCCTGGACCGGATTGCGCTCTACGTCCCGGTGTTCGGCAAGGTCGGGCGGTTCTCCGCGAACGCGCTCTTCAACCACACGATGTCCATGCTCGTCGCAAGCGGCATCTCCGTTGTGGACGCGCTCGAACTCGTGCGCGAGACCCTGTCGAACGGATGGTACAGGGCGCAGCTGGCGGAAGCGAGGCGGTTGGTTGTCGGCGGGCGGATGTTCTCCGACGCTCTCGCCGATACGTCCATGAGGCGGCTCTCGCCGCTTACGCCGGCGCTCGTCAGGGTCGGCGAAAGCTCAGGCAACATGGACGCGGGCCTTGACTACGCCGGCGACTACTACGGCGACGCACTGGAGCGGCGGCTTGACCTCCTTGGCAAGCTCGTCGAGCCTGCGTTGATTGTCGTCGTGGGTGGAATGGTGGCGTATGTCTATATTGCGTTTTTCATGGGAATGGCGGCGATGAACGCCGCGGCAAGGTAGAATGACGCCAAAACGATTAAAGAGATCAAAAGGATGAAAGCGATGAAGCATCAAAAAAAGACCGTGTGTCGTCTGTCGATAGTCGCGTGTCTCATTGTGGGTTGCGTGGCGTCTTGGGGAGAAGTCGGCATGACCGCCGCCACCAATCTCCCGCCGCTGTTCCAGCCCGTCGTCCTCAAAGACGCCGACGGCAATGCCGAGCTCGACCTCGTAGATCCGTTCCGCCGGCGCGGGGCGGACGAGGAAGCAAGCGCTGAGGCGACTGCGGAGGACGGTCTCATGCGCACGACGATGGGCGAGATATCGAGCGAATTCCGCATTCTCGCGATAACGATTCCGCAGGACACCAACACGCCGCGCGCGGCGCTCATCCAGTTCCACGACGCGGACGAGCCGATCCTTGTCCACGAGGGAGACCTCGTGCGCGTGGACCGGACAGGCGCTGCAGGACGGGGCCGCGCCGGGAAGCCTTCGCGCCCCCGCGCGTCCGCGAACGCGAGAAATTCGCTTCAGCGCGGACAAAGCGGCAGAGCCGCCTCCGCGAGGCCGCAGTTCCCTGTTTCGCCGAAGCCGGCCGGCCAGGACGCCGACCTCGAAGAGCAGCTCAAGAAGTTCGTCTTCTACGTGAACGTGAAGCACATCGAGCCGACGTTCATAGAGGTCTATCACAACAAGAAGCGTCCAGACGAGACAATCAGACTGAACTGGTAGCAGGAGCAAGCGGAAATGGAAAATGAAAAGTGTAAAATGAAAACGGGCATGTCTTGCGTCGTACGCCTCGTGTCGCGTGCCGTATGCCTGGCTCTCGTGCTGGCATCGTGTCGCACGTTCGCCGCTCCCGCCGGTTCTCCCGCCAATCCGCGCATTTCGTCGTTCATGTTCCGCGACGCGCCGATCGAGTACGCGATGAGCATGCTCGGCGAGGCGTGGGGCAGGCACATTGTCGTAAACGACTCGGCGAAACAGGTCAAGGTTCGGATATTCCTCAAGGACATCGACTGCCTTGGCGCGCTCAAGGCCGTCTGCCACGGACACGGCCTCTGGTACCGCGAAGACCCGGAGAGCGGTATCATCTACATCCTGACGCTGGACGAGTTCACAAAAGGGGACGCCTTTTCCGAAAAGAAGTTCGTCGAGGTCGTGACGCTCGCCTATCCGCGTTGCGAAGACATCGCCGCCGCCATCCAGGACGCCTACCGGGACATGCTCGTCTACATGCCGCCGGACCAGGACGACGACGACGAGATCGGCGACATCTCCCGCGCGCTCGAGCGCATGGACGAGCTGGCCAACCGCTCGACGATCATCGACGGCGACGGCTCGTCGTCCCGCTCTTCTTCGTCGTCCGGCCGCGGCAGGTCGTCCGGCCGGCGCAACAGCCAGAGCCAGCGCGGAATGGAGAACGTGCGGCGATACTACGACGACATCGAGCGGATCGGGAAGCGCAACTCGCAGGTCGAGTTCATGCCTAAGGAGGGCGCGACCGAAGGTTCCGAGTCGGACGCTGCGCCTCGGACTCTCCGCCCGAGCATGGTGTTCGCGTCGATCGTCCGCCGCTCTAACTCGATAGTCCTCCGGTCCTCCGACCGCGAGATGCTGAACCAGATCAAGGAGACGATCCGGCAGCTCGACATCCCGCGTGCGCAGGTCCTCCTCGAAGTGCGGGTGCTGCAGCTCGACGTCACCGACGCGAAGGACCGGGAGCTCGGGTTCCTGCTCAACGACTCGAGCCATTCGTACGGCTCGTTCGACGGCGGCTTCAGCAAGAACATGGCGGTCAAGGACATGATGTACAACGTCACCGGTTCGCTGGACGGACAGGGGGACCTGAAGTACAACGTAGGGAAGAACACCATGGCGACCGAGCTCAGTTCGCTCGACATCGCCGAGTCGGCGCTCTATCCTAACCACTCCGTCTTCCAGCTCCTGAACAAGCACTACTCGCTGCGACTCAACATGCTCGACTCCAGGGGAAAGGTGCGCGCCCTTGCGACGCCGAGCCTGATGGTCGCGGACTACGAGGCGTCCCGCATCTTCCTTGGCACGACGCGCTATGTCCAGACCGGCTTCACCGCGGGTTCCTCGCTGGTGAGCGACGGCATCGGGTCGCAGTCCGCGACGACGTCGAACTTCGAGGAGCGCAACGTCGGCACCGCGCTTGTCATCACGCCGAAGGTGCATACCGACGGAACCGTGACGCTGCGCATCATGCAGGAGAACTCGACCGCACTGGAGGAGCGCGCGGTCAACACGTCGTCCGGCACCTTCTACGAGACGCCCATCAAGCGCGAGACGATCACCTCGTCCATTGTCGCGAAGGACGGCGAGACGATCGCCCTCGGCGGACTCATGCAGCACGAGGAAAGCGACACGCTCTACAAGATACCCTGGCTAGGCGACATACCGTATCTCGGCGCGCTCTTCCGCCACAAGGCGCACAACGAGAGCGACTACGAGCTCGTCGTGCTCATCAAGCCGACTGTCGTCCTAACGCCCGGAGCGGCCGGAAAGGCGTCGCGCGACTTCCTTCGCGACAACGTCCAGGACAAGCGCAACCTCCACGAGGCGATGGACAAGTCGCGCGAGCTTAGGCGCGAAAGCGCCGAGAAGAAGCTTTCAGAGCCCGATCCCTCCGCTACGAACACGGTGGTGAATGCCGGCGTCGACCTCGAATGGATGCCGAAGTTCGGCGGCGCGGAAGAGAGGGGCGAAAATGACTGATCCCGTCTTCGATTCGCTCTTCGGCATGATGGCCGAGTCCGGCGCGACCGATCTCCACTGGTTCGAGGGCGGAGCTCCGACCCTGCGTGTCAACGGCCGCCTGAAGTGCGTAGAGATTCCGGCGGCCCTTGCCGGCATTCCGTTCGAAGAGCTGACGGCGCGGCTTGTCGGCGGGAAGGGGCTTGAGGCATTGCGCCGTACGCGCGAATACGACGGCGCGGCCACGGTTCCCGGCAACCGGCGAATCCGCATCAACGCCTACTGGAAGCTCGACCGCCTTGCCTGGGCGATACGCCTCTTGCCGAACCGTTTCTTCGCGTTCGAGGAACTGGGACTGCCGATTCCGCTTCTTGAGGATATCTGCGCGATGCGCCAGGGGCTCGTCCTCGTGACCGGCGCGACCGGAAGCGGCAAGACGACGACGCTCGCCAGCATCCTCCATCGCATCAACCAGACGCGCAGCGACCATCTCTTCACGATCGAGGACCCGGTCGAATACATCCACGAGTCGGACAAGTGCCTCGTCTCGCAGCGCGAGGTCGGACGCGATACGGAAAGCTTCGGCAACGCCTTGCGGTCCGTCCTCCGCGAGGATCCCGACATCGTGCTTCTCGGAGAGATGCGCGACCGCGAGTCGATGGACGCGGCGCTTACGCTCGCCGAGACCGGGCACCTGACGTTCGCGACCCTACACACGAGCGGCGCGGCGGAGACGGTCTCGCGCATCGTCAGCGCGTTCGACGCGATGGAGCAGCAGCAGACGCGCGAGCGCCTCGCATCGAACCTGAAGGTCGTGCTGACGCAGCAGCTCGTTCCCTGGAGCGACGGCACCGGACGCTCGCTCTGCGCGGAGATCATGACCTTGACCAAGGCCGTGCAGTCCTCGATCCGCGACAAGAAGGAGCGGCAGCTCCCGTCCATCATCGAGCTCGGCGGCGAGCAGGGGATGGTCACGATGAACGGCTCGCTCATGTCGCTCGTCCGCCAGCGCCGCATCACGCTTTCCGACGCAATGAAGTATTCCAACGACCCAGATTCGCTGTCTCGTATTCAGTGAAGACGATTATCTCCATCCTTGCAATGTCACTGGTCGCGCTGATGTGCTTCCAGAGTCGTCCGACTTCCGTTGAAGTGCTTCCCGGACAATCTGTTTCAATAGGTTGTGGTGTCAATGTGGATGTCGAGACGTTCGATACTGCCTGCTACGATGACGGTTCGGAGCGTCAGATTTATGCGACTGGCAAGGCAGGAGGCAGAGCTTTCAAAATCAGCGTCAATCATCTTTTTTTGATTGATGGCACTCAGATATCCATTGGAAACTTTGGCGTTCTTCTTGTCTCGCGGTGCGATTGGATTGCATGGACTGCGCTCTTTGTGGCACTGACTCTTGCAGGAATGGTGTGGTATGAGGCAGGATGGAGATGTTTTCTTGTGGCGACTGCAATAGGAAAGATTGATTGTTCCTTATACTCAAGACTGTTATGGAGATAGAAAGTGAGTGTAAGCTTTATGATGGACATTCAAAAGATTGTCGACATAGCAACAACATCTGGAAACGCAGAGGACATGTGGCGATGTGGCTATGCGCTCTTGCATGGCGAATTCATATCAGCAAGCGGAGTGAGTCACAAATGTCGCAGGAACGTGCGCAAGGCAGTTGAATGGCTTGAAAAGGCGGCAAATGCAGGATGTTCAGGAGCGATGATAGAACTTGGATGTCACTACTTTTACCAGAAGCCGCAGAATCGGGAAAACCTACTTCGTTCGCTCTATTGGGACGAGCTTGCGTGGAATAGCGGAGAGGCTTCTGCAGCGCAGAACATGGCAGTCACCTATATGCATCTTGGCATGCCAGAAAAATGCCACGACTGGCTGAAGCGCGGCTACAAGAAATGCAGATGGCCGGTCGCACTGTCTTTGGCGAAGACTTACGTTTGCGGATACGGGACAAAGCGTGACATCAGCAAGGCAAAGCGCATTTTGAAGTGGATCGTTGAAACAAGGGAAACATGTCCGGACGACATAAGCCGCGCAAGACGATATCTGGAGAAGCTTGAATGTGGAAAGATTCCGAAATGTGACTGCGCAAAGTCTTTGATGTGACATGAAAGACGAAAGAGACATTCGACAAGGCAACAAACCGGTGGCATGCGATATCCGCAGGCTGTTCGTGCTCAGGATATTACTCAAGGCTATCATGCTATTGATAATCGTGAGCATAGTCATTGCTCTGCGGAAAGCGTAGGCAAACAACATTTTAAAAAAGGAGGAGAAATGATCACTGCACCATTCGAACTGCCCGCGGAGCGGGAGAAGGTAATTGAAAGGCTCGCCGCAAAGGCGTCCGCGCCGCACGGCGGGATGATGGGCGAAGCGCCTAAGGAAAAGCCAGACTCCGAAGCGGTCTGGAAGAGCCTCGGGATGAATCTGGCGGGGACATGCGACAATCGACAGCCGACAGGCGGGGGGAAGTCTCGTGCTCCTTTGGTTTTTTATTTGCACATTCCGTTTTGCGTCGCGCGTTGCGCGTTTTGCGGATTCTACCGCAACCAGACGAACGACGAGGCGATGGAAAACTATACGCGGCACCTGCTGAAGGAAATCGACCGTGTCGCGGACGAGGGCGTTTTCACGAAGCGTCCCGTCGATATCGTGTATTTCGGCGGCGGGACTCCGACTGCGCTCACAGCAGACCAGCTGCGGCGTCTCATAACGCGCCTCCACGAGCGTTTCCCGGTTTCGCCGGAAGTGGAGTTCACGATAGAAGGACGCATCTACAATTTCGACGACGAACGGGTCCGCGCCTGCGTCGATTCCGGCGCGAACCGCTTTTCGTTCGGCGTCCAGTCTTTCGAGACGGATCTCCGCCGTCTGCTCGGACGCCGCAACTCGCGCGAGGAGCTCCTGGAGCGCCTCGCCCGCATCAAGGAAATCTGCGGCGACCGCGCTGCGCTGGTCGCGGACCTTATCTACGGACTCCCCGGGCAGTCGCAGTCGGACTGGATGGAGCGCAACGTCAAGACGGCGCATGAATCGGCGCTTGACGGAGTCGACATCTACTCCCTCAAGATATTCCCCGGCTCGCCGATCGAGAAGATGTTCGACTCGCGCGGCGGAAGGTGGAGCGAGGAGGAGCGAATCCGCCGCCACGCCGAGGCGTGCGACTGGCTCGTCGGCACCGGATGGAAGCAGCTCTCGACGACGCATTTCGGACGCAACGCGCTCGAGCGCAACCTCTACAACCACTGGGCTATGTCCGGCGCGGAGATGGTGCCGTTCGGATGCGGAGCGGGCGGATCGGTCGGCAGTTGGTCGATCATGCAGACGGGCGATCTCGCGCAGTACCTCGAAATGGTCGACAAGGGTTTGAAGCCAATCGGCATGTGCATGAAGCTTCCTCCAACTGCATCCGTCAGGACGTCGCTCGCAGGCCAGCTCGGCTACGGATGGTTCGAGCCCGCATCAATGCCGCAGGTCGACTACTCGAAGCTTGTGGCGAACTGGGAGAAGGCGGGCGTGTGGCGCGAGGAGATGCCCGGCCGCTACCGCCTCACTCGGCTTGGCGAATACTTCCAGCCCAAGATCCTCTCGATGCTCATGGGCTACACGATGGCAAACTCTATGGGCGTTGGCGACGCGGTTAAGATGATGGGCCGGAAGATCATCTCCAAGATAAGAGGTTAGTATGCCTAATCTATCCCCTTCCCCGCTCACCGTTTCCCCTTCCCCATTCCCCGTTCCCCGCTTCTACTGGCGAACCGAGGACCTTGTCGTCGTCGGGCTGTTCGCCGCGCTGGCGAAAGTCGTCTCGCTTGCGATCGCCCTTGTCGGCGGCGGAATGAACCCGTTCACCTTGTTCCTCAAGAACGGGGTCTCCACGGCGCTCCTCGTCGTGCTGGTTGCGCGCGTCGGCAAGTTCGGCGTCCTCGCGCTCCAGCTTTTCGTCACGCACATGGTGAGCCTCCTGATGTTCGGCGGCGGGATGATAAGCTTTCTCCCGGCGCTCGCCATCGCGCTCTTCTGCGACGGGTTGATAGCGCTCTTCGGCGGTTACCGGCGGCTTGCGGCGGTGCTTGCCGGCGTCGCGCTCTACGACTTCCTGCTGAGGGGCATATCCATCGGGATGTCCTTCCTCTCCGCGCGAGAGAACGCGGGCATGGTGGCGATGGCGGCCGTGATGATCGTGCCGGGCTATTTCGGCTGTCTTGTCGTTGGGCTTCCCTTCGGCGCAAAATTCGTAAAGGAGCTTCGCCATGCGGGCATTGTCCGTGAAGTCTGAAACGGCAGACCCGTGCGGATTCGACTTCCGCACTCGGCTTCTCGCGTCCCTCGCGTTCTCGACGGTCACGATCTACCTTTCGGACGTGAGGATACTCGCCGCGCTTGCCGTCGCGACGTTCGTCTATCTAGCCGCTTCTACCCGCCGGTACAAGCTGATCGCGGTTGCGTATGCGATCATGTGCGCGATGTCGCTTCTCTCCATCGTCGTGATCTGGGGGTCGTACTCGCTCATCGGCGCGCTTCTCGCCGGCACGAAGGCAGCGGCCAGGTTCGCGCAGATGAAGGAGAGCGTGCTCGGGAACTTCCACACGCCGTTCCTGCGCATGCTGCCTTCGATGAACGTGATGCTGGCACTTGTCCTCAACCTTTCGGTCCAGAAGTTCACGGGGACCCTCAAGGCGCTCAGGATGCCGCGCGTCGTCTTCCTGCCGCTCCTCGTCTTCTGCCGGTTCGTCCCCGAGTTCGTGGACGTCGTGAGGCAACTCAGGGACGCGGTGCGGATGCGCGGGTTCTCCGTCTCGTTCGGCTCGGCGCTTGTACATCCGTTCCAGACCGTCCGCCTCACCGTGGTCCCGCTCGCGGTACGTACGCTCCGCATGGCGGACAACCTCGCGATGGCGGCCGAGATGAGGCGCGTCGGATATGCCGCGCGTCCGACCCATCTCGCGGAAAGCCGCCTTCGTCGGCGCGACTGGCTGATGATGTGCGCGACGGTTGCGCTGACTGCGGCGGTGGCGCTATGGCAGGCCTCGCTGCCGCAGAAGCCGTCGATGATGCCGGGGAAAGCGGCGATGCAGGAGAAGGCGAAATGAAGGACGTTCTCATAAAGGCGAAGGGCCTTGCCTACACGTATCCATTCCAGCGCGTGCAGGCGCTAAGGGGAGTCTCGTTCGAGCTTTGCCGCGGCGAGTCTATGCTCGTCACCGGCGCGAGCGGATGCGGGAAGACGACGCTTCTGAGGATTCTCAACGGACTAGCCCCCGAGCATTTCCGCGGGACGCTTTCCGGCGAGCTGGAGATCGCCGGCGAGAAATGCCCCGCGCCGCTCGAACGGATCTCGCGCCGCGTCGGAACGGTCCTCCAGAACCCCGAGGAGCAGATCATGGCGACCGTCGTCGAGGAGGAGGTCGCGCTTGCGCTCGAATGGCAGTGCGTGCCGCGCGACGAGATGCGCCAGCGCGTTGACGCGGCGCTCAAGGTGATGGACCTCACGGACCTCGCCGGTCGGTCCGTCTTCAGCCTCTCGTCCGGCGAGCGGCAGAAGTGCGTGATCGCGTCCGTCATCGCCGCGGCTGCGGACGTCGTCGTGATGGACGAGCCGACGGCGAACCTCTCGCCCGAGGCGACGGACGATCTCGCTGGAATCGTCGCACGGCTGAAGGAGCGCGGCGTCGCAGTGGTGATCGTTGACCACCGTCTTTACTGGCTCAAGGGCGTCGTCGACAAGGTGCTGGTGTTGAAAGACGGGGAAGTCGCGGCGTCTGCGGGGAGTCTGGAGGAACTAGGCAAGCTGCGCAATCTGGAGGCGCTCGGACTTCGCTGCATTGACGTGTCGCGTCCGGATCTCCGCGACGCCGCGTCTCTTTGCGGTGCAACGCCTCCGGCAGTTGCCGTAAGCGATCTCTCGTTCCGCTATTCCCGGCGCTCGCGTTGGATCTACCGCGGCATTTCCGCCGCGCTCCCGCGCGGGAGGATAACGGCTGTCGTCGGCGCGAACGGCGCGGGCAAGACGACGCTTGCCCGGCTTCTCTGCGGACTTCTCAAGCAGTCCGGGGGCGAGATAAGCTTTCCCTCCGAGGATTCCCGTCATGCGGCTTCTTCCTCTCGACGCCGACAGCAAAAGGTCGCCTTCGTCATGCAGCAGATGGACATCCAGCTCTACATGCGGACGGTCGAGGAGGAACTGCTCTTCTCAGCTCCGCGCCGTCTCGACAGGGCATCGCGGGCGTCGGACGCCGCGCACTGGCTATACGTCTTCGGGCTTTCGCACCTGAAGGACCGGCATCCCCATTCGCTTTCCGGCGGCGAGAAGCAGCGGCTTGTCGTCGCCTGCGCGCTCATGAAGCGTCCGTCGCTCATGATCCTCGACGAGCCGACGAGCGGACTCGACGGACGCAACATGCGAATCATCGCGGACGTCCTTCGCGAGTACGCGTTGCGCGGCGGCACGGTGCTGCTCATCACCCACGACCTCGAGCTTCTCTCCCTTGCAGCAGACTGCAAATTCGAGATCGCGCGCACCGCCGAGGTGCAGAAAGGGGATCTCTGAGATGCCGCCTGCAAGCGTAGGAACGCTGTTTACGCCGCCGCCGAAAGACGGGAAGGACGTCAAAGTCGGAGTGCGCGAGGCTGCGACGACGCTGGCCGGATTCTACCGCCGACATGCGCGTCTGATGTCCGCCGACCTCGTCTGCCGCGTCGCTCGCAGCGGGTTGCAGCTCGTCATCCCGATGGTGGCGCTCAAGGTGTTCCAGATCTACCTCCCAGCAGGAGACATCTCCGCGACAGGATGGGCCGCGCTCGTGTTCGCCGCGCTCGCCGTCGCGTCCTCAGTCTTCGAGTGGTGCGGAACGCTCTGGGGCCAGTGGCTCGGGTTCCGCATCGAGGCGGAGATGCGCGAGCGGCTTTTCGACCACATCGAGAAGCTGCCTTTCGCGTACTTCGACCGCACGAATACCGGCGAGATACTGAGCCGCATCACGGGCGACCTCAGGCAGGTCGGTTCGACCGCGCACCTCATGCCGGAGGCGCTGGTGGAAATCGTCCTCATGCTCGCGGGTTCGTTCGCGGTCATGTTCTCGCTCAACGTTAAGCTAGCGCTTTGGACGCTGCTTCCGGTGCCGTTCATCCTTCTTTTCGCCGCGTCGTTCCAGAAGCGCATCCATTCCGTCTGGCGCGGCAACCGGCAGGACGCTGCGGCGTTCTCCGCCCATGTCGAGAACGCGGTCCAGGGGATCCGCGAGGTGAAGAGCTTCACCTGCGAGGACCGCGAGCGCGAGGCGTTCAGGAAGGTGAACGACAGGTTTCGTCTTTCCTTCGAGCGCATGAGCTCGCTCTACGCGCCGCTCAACTCCGGCACGCAGCTCATGATCGAGGGATATTCGCTCATGTACATCGCGCTCGGCGCGTGGATGGTCGCGCATGGCTCGGCGACGTTCGGCGAGGTGTTCGCGTTCTACATGTACTCGCGCTACGTGACGATGCCGATGATGCGCGTCGTAAACTTCCTCGACATGTTCCAGCAGGGGATCGTCGGAGTGCGCCGGTATCTGGAAGTGCTTAAGGTGCCTACGGAATACGACGCTGTGCAATGTGTGGGACAAGTGACGAGAGACGGGAATAGCACGTCTCATGTCTCAAGTCTCTCGTCCGACGGCGCCATTTCATTCCGCGACGTCCGATTCCACTATCCAGGCTCGGCGAAGGACGTGCTGGACATTCCGTCGCTCACCATCCCCGCCGGGAGTGTCTGTGCGTTCGTGGGGCCGTCGGGCGGCGGTAAATCGACAATTGCCGCCCTAATTCCGAGATTCTACGATCCGACCGAGGGACGTATCCTCATCGACGGGCGCGACACGTCGGCGATCCCAAAACGCGCGCTCCGCTCTTCCATCGGCATGGTCGCGCAACGCCCTTTTCTCTTCGACGGCACGATCCGCGAGAACCTTCTCCTGGGCGACTCGGGGGCGGCCGACGCCAAACTCATGGCGGCGGTGGAAAGCGCGAACCTCGCGGACTTCATAAGGGAACTCCCGGACGGTCTTGACACCGAGGTGGGAGAGCGCGGCGTGAGGATTTCGGGCGGCCAGGCCCAGCGCATCGCCATCGCCCGCGTGTTTCTGAAGAACCCCGCGATCCTCATTCTCGACGAGGCGACAAGCGCGCTCGACACATTCGCCGAGGCTACGGTCCAGGAGGCGCTCGGACGCCTTGCGCACGGGCGGACGACGATCATAATCGCGCACCGCCTCACGACAATCCGCCACGCGACGATGATCTGCTATCTCGAGCACGGCAGGATCGTCGAGTCCGGCTCGCACGACGAGCTCTTCGCCCGCAACGGCCGCTACCGCGCGCTTCTCGCCGTCGCCAAGGGGAACAGCACATAGCCCGAAAAAAAATGTTAGCGCAGGCTATTGACATCGCCGCCTGCGAAATGTTATACTACGCAAACATTTTAAGGAAAACCAGGCAAAGGAGACTCTGGCAATGCCGCTGGCAAGCGCAAAGGCAGGAGAAAAGGTACGCGTCCTGCGCGTCTCGGGTGGCGAGACGACGAAAAAGCACGTTGGCGCACTTGGGTTTGTCCCAGGCGCGCTTGTGTCCGTAGTGACTGCGACGGACGACAACTTGATTGTCGCGATACACGACAGCAGGATCGCCGTCAACGCGGACGTTTCGAGGCGCATATTCGTAGAACCGATGTAGGCAAAACGTAAAAGGACAACGAGAAATGACACTCAACGAACTGAAAGTGGGCTCGACCGCGAAGGTCGTCAGGCTCAACGGCGAAGGCGCCGTGAAGCGCCGCATCATGGAGATGGGGCTGACAAAAGGCTCCGAGGTGACCGTCCGAAAGGTCGCGCCGCTTGGAGATCCGATCGAACTGACGGTTCGCGGCTACGAACTCTCCGTCCGCAGGGAAGAGGCCGAGACAATCGTCGTCGCATGATTTTTTTAGAGAAAGGATTAGTCATGTCTAATATCAAGATAGCCCTCGCGGGCAATCCGAACAGCGGCAAGACGACGCTTTTCAACGCGCTCACGGGCTCCGACCAGTACGTCGGCAACTGGCCGGGCGTCACGGTCGAGAAGAAGGACGGCATCCTGCGCGGGAACAAGGAGGTCGTCATACAGGACCTGCCCGGCATCTACTCGCTTTCGCCCTATTCACTCGAGGAGAAGGTGTCCCGGAGATATCTCGTCGAGGAGAACCCCGATGCGATCCTCAACATCGTAGATGGCACGAACATCGAGCGCAACCTCTACCTCTCGACGCAGCTCGCCGAACTGGGCATCCCGATGGTGATGGCCGTCAACATGATGGACGTCGTGAAGAAGAACGGCGACAAGATCGACTTCGCCAAGATCGCGAAGGCGCTCCGCTGCGAGGTCGTCGGCATTTCGGCGCTGAAGAACGAGGGCGGACTGGAGGCCGCGCAGAAGTGCATGGAGATGGCGAAGGATGTGGAACGGGGAACGGGGAACGGGGAACGGGGAACGGGGAAGAGAGGGGTACACAAGGCTCCGGAAGTTCCGCACGTCTTCACGGGGTCTGTCGAACATGCGATTGCCCACATCGAGGAATCGATACAGGGCAAGGTCCCGGCGCGTTCCATCCGCTGGTATGCCATCAAGATATTCGAGCGCGACCGCGAGATCATAAAGGATCTGGGCATCGGCGTCGGCGAAATGAAGCATCTCGAGGAGCACATCCGGGACTGCGAGAGGGAACTGGACGACGACGCGGAGTCCATCATCACCAACCAGCGTTACGACTTCATAAAGAACCTGATGGACAAGGCGCTGACAAGGAGCGAGCAGCGGAAGAACAAGGCGTCGCTTTCGGACCGCATCGACAAGATCGTCACCAATCGCATCCTCGCGCTTCCGATCTTCCTCATATCGCTTTGCGTGATGTGGTGGCTGGCGGTCGCCGAGAATGGCCCGGGCACGATTCTGACCGACTGGGCGAACGACGGCTTCCTCGGCGACGGCTGGCACCTCCCCTTCACTACGCACGAATGCACGGCCGACGGCAAGTACAAGGGCATGGAGTTCGAGGACGCAAAGGGCGAATACGCAAAGGCTGAGGCTACAATCGCCGCGTTCGAGTCCGGCAAGAAGACGGCTTCTGTCGAAGACGAGGAGACGGGCGAAGCGTCTGAGGAATGGGAGGTAACAGAAGCGCTCTACAAGGCGGCAAAGGAGATGGAGGAGCCCGATCCTTCGCAGTTCGGCGTTTGGATTCCCGGCATTGGCGCGACGATTGGCGACGCGCTCGAAAAGTGCGGCGGCGGCAACACGGTCAAGAGCCTTGTCGTCGACGGCGCGTGGGGCGGCGTCGCGACGGTGCTCGGGTTCGTGCCGGTAATCTTCATCGTGTTCCTTTTCCTCGCCTTCCTCGAGGACTGCGGATACATGGCGCGCGTCGCGTTCATCATGGACAGGCTCTTCTGCAAGTTCGGGCTTAGCGGCAAGTCGTTCATCCCCATGATCGTGGGCAAGGGCTGCGGAGTGCCGGCCGTCATGGCGGCGCGCACGATCGAGAACGAGCGCGACCGCCGGATGACGGTGATCCTCGCGACGTTCGTCCCCTGCGGAGCTAAGACGGTCATCATCGCGATGTTCGCCGCGCTCTTCTTCCGCGAGCAGTGGTACGTCGCGCCGCTCATGGACGTCGTCGGCATCGCGATCATCGTCTTGGGCGGCATCGCGCTCAAGAAGACGCGCATGTTCGCTGGCGATGCGGCGCCCTTCGTGATGGAGCTCCCCGCGTACCACATGCCCACCGCAACCGGCATCTGGCGCCATACCTGGAACCGTCTCAAGGGCTACATGCTCAAGGCGGGCCTCATAATCTTCCCTGCGTGCGTGTTTCTCTGGTTCATCATGCACTTCGACTTCGGCTTCCACCTCCTGGAGGACGAGCAGATCGACCAGTCGATGCTCGCGACGGTCGGCGGATGGCTCGCGCGGCTTCTGAAGCCGCTGGGCTTCGGGACCTGGCAGGGCGCAGCGGCGTCCGTCTCCGCCGAGATCGCGAAGGAGCAGGCGACGGCCACGCTCGGACTCGTCGCGGCGAACATGGAAGGAGCCTCGACCGCAGCGCACATCACGAACCTCTTCGGCACCATGAGCAGTTTCCCGAAGCTCGCGGCACTGTCGTTCATGATGTTCAACCTCTACATCCCGCCGTGCATGGTTGCGATCGCAGTCACGTTCCGCGAGATGGGCTCGAAGAAGTGGGGGTGGTTCGCGGTCGGATTCCAGCTGTTCGTCGGCTATGTGCTGGCGATGTCCGTTTACCGGCTCGGTGTCCTCATGGCAGGCGGCGGATTCGGATTCTGGACTGCCGTTGCGATACTGGTTGACCTCTGGTGCATCTGGATGATTGTGAGGAAGGGGAACCGCTAAGTGGTTAGGTAGTTAGGTGGCTAGGTGGTCAGAAGGATTTTCACTCTTCCGTCGCACTGCCCCACCACCTAACCACCGCACTACCGCACCACCTAACCACCACGCTGCCGCACCACCTAACCGTCGCACTACCGCACTGTTTACCAGACCATGAACATTCCGTCGATAGCCATCGGAATCTCCGTAGTCGTCCTTGCCGCGCTCGCAGCATGGCGCTGCCTGAAGAAAGGCGCGCCCTGCGAGTGCGGCGGAAACTGCTGTCGAAAGTGCCCTTCCTGCGGCGGGAACTGCGCGCATTGCCGCAGAAGCTGGTCCACGGATTGACTGTTTGAGCTGGCGACCGGCCATTTCGCAACCACAAAGTTAGACCTCTCTAATAGATGGCGGCAGACACGACAAAACCTTTTCCGTCTAACAGGTGTTAGACATATCTAACCAACAAACCGAAAGGAGCAAAGAAAATGGAAATCAAGAGGATAATGTGCGCGCTCGCCTTGTGCGGCGGCGTCGCGTCCGCGACTGCAGCGGAGCAGGACGGCAAGCCGGGAAACGGCGAGAAGGAGGAGGAATCCTTCGTCTCTGGCGAGTTCGGCCTGTCGTTTGACTCAAAGTACATGACATACGGCGTAATCGACGGAAAGGACCCGATCGTCACGCCAAGCGCAAGGCTGACGTTCTTCGACTGGGGCTATGGCGGCGTCGAGGCGATCTTCGACGTCACGAAGACGAACGGACGCCGCGGCGGCTATGGCAACCGGGCCGGAAAGTACACGACCCTCGACATGATCGCTGGCGTCGCGCACGAGTTCGACCTAGGCGAGGGACTTGGAAAGCTCGGCGTTGATTTCAACTACATCTACGAGTACATCCCGACCCAGCGCCATGTCGGCGACGGATGCCCCGACACGCAGTACCTCAACATCGAGCTGTCGCTCGGCGACCTCTGGCTGGAGCCTACGCTCGCAATCGAGCGCGACCTGATGGCGGACAACGGCACCTACGTCAATCTCGAAGTCGGGCACACCATCGACCTGATCGGCGAGGGCGACGATGCGACGCTCACGTTCCGGCCCTCCGTCGGACAGGGCTTCGGCAACAAGCAGCGTACGCGCGGCTACGAGCTCGCCGAGAGCCACGCCGGGCTCATGGACACGACCATCAAGGGGGAATTCGAGCTGAAGCTCTGCGACAACGTCGCGCTTTCCGCGTACGTCGCGTATAGCGACTACTGGTTCGACCGCAGGCTGCGCGACGGCGCGCGCGAGTACAACTCCGCATGGGGTTCGGGATGCCACCGCTCCTACAGCTTCTACGGCGGCCTCGGCCTGACAGTGGAGTTCTGACGCGCCTTGCTGTATCAAATCTCGCTCTGTGTTCACAGTTTGCAAACTGTGAACACAGTTGATTCTTTCGCCGGCGTTGCGCGCAAACTGGCTACAGCAGCTCCATCGCAAGCGCAATGATGTGTCATTTTCACTATGGGGTCAGGCCCCATGCTCCGAGAGTTTCTCCAGCAGGGCGGTACAACCGGCGACGACATCGGAATAGGTCGCCTCGAAGTCGCCTGTGTACCAGGGGTCGGCGACATCGCGGTCGATGCCGGCGAAGTCGAGCAGCCGACGGAGCTTCGGCGCGTCTGCCGGGTGCGCGATTCGCCTGAGGTCGCGCATGTTCGCGCCGTCCATGCCGATCACAAGGTCGTACTCGCGTACCTTTTCCGTCGTCAGCAGCAACGCCCTTCTCGGCGTGAACGGAACGCCGTGCCGCGCCAGCTCGCTCCGGGTCCCGCGATGGATGTCGTTGCCGATCTCGTCCGTGTGCAGCGCGGCGGACTCGACCGCGATGTCGTTGCGGCCGGCCTTCGCCAGCAAGTCCTTCATGACAAATTCGGCCATTGGGCTGCGGCAGATGTTCCCGTGGCATACAAACAGTATTTTCATGCTAGCACATTATACCAAATCGCCGCGGCATTCTTGACCACGGAACACAAAGATTGTTGAGCCGTGTATAGGTGGAGATGTGGAGAAAAAGACTGGTTTCGATGGCAGGGCGGCGTGTCCTCGCGCCGCCGCTCTTCGAAACCGCTTCTGCCCCCAGAAAACAAGCGCGAGGCATTTAGCGCGCTATTGGGCGTCTCGGACAGGACGCACAGACTGACCGAGGTAGCGGCTGTAGTCGTTCTGGCGGAAGTCGCTCGAATTGAAGTAGAGGCGCCACGCGTTGTACGAGAAGTCCGAAATTGGCGTAGAGGCCCAGAAGTCGCCCTGCGAGCCGGGGTCGTAGAAGTTCGAGCCGCTGCCGTAGCCGGCGGCAGGAAGGAAGATGCTCCGATTTGCATAAGCGCCCTTGCCTGTAACTAGATGCCCATAAACTCCGTTGACAGTCGTCCATGTGGCAGTACATTTGCTGGTGAGAGCGGTGAGCTCCGCATCCGTTGGCATGCGCCACGGCGAACCGAGATGCGCCGTCGCCGCATCATGCGCAGCCACGAGATTGGTCGTCGAATCGATCCAGCCCTCCAAGAGAAGCTCTGCATTTTCCTTTTCGTAGGTCGGACACGATTTGTAATCGAACGGACTGCTGCTCATTTGCTTGCCTGTGCTCGATACCCACGTCACGTTGGTATAGTATTCGGGATGGAAAAAGTTACTAGTCAATGTTCCACCACTACGTGTATATCCCACCGTGTCGCCCCACCAGAAGTAGTAGCCGTATTCCTCGGGCGCCGCGGCGCCCACGTTGCACTCCGCCCAGTAGGGGCCGTTTTCCCAGAGCTGGACGCCGCCAAGTTGCTCATCGACGATAGAGACACACCCTGGCGGAACAACTTCAACCGCAAAGAACCTGAAGTCCGGCTTCCCGCCGTCGGGCACATGCCGCCACCCATCGGCCAATCTCGCCTTGCCGAGCGGCTTGACATAAGGCAGGAACGAATTGCCGCTGCCGTCCGTCGTGTGATTGAACTCGAACTTCGGCATGTAGCCGTCCATCCAGAAGCGCGTGATGCGGAAATCGTTCGTCGCGTCATTGTTGACCGGATCGAGCCCGACCGTATAGCACTCCCAAACTTTCCGCCCGTTCGCCGCCGCCGCGTTGGCGGCGGCCTCGTAGTCGCCGGACTGCCCCGCAAGCAAGGCTGGATAATTGTCTATCCACGTATGCGGAACCGGAACTGGCGTCGTCTGGGTCTCCTGCACCGGAACCGGATCGTAGGTGACGATTCCGAACGCACCGCACTGCTGCGCCAGCGTCGCCGCCGCGACTGCCACGAGCATGAGTTTTATTGGCGTAGCATTCTTCATGGTTCCTTCTCCTTGAGAGGTTTTGGCGTCCTCCTTGCCCACCCGCCTTTTGCGCAGGCGACTTCCGCCAGCGTTCACATTATACCAAAAATCACGTCCTTGTTGGACAGGCCGATTTCATGCATCATGTCCGCGGCAAATCGCCGCGTCAATTTAACCACGGAATACACGGAATACACGAAAAGATTAGTGAGCCGTGTAGTATTTTACTATGGGGTCCGACCCCATGCTACGCCCTTCACTTGCGCCGCGACAACCCTGACCTTCCACCGATCAAACAGCTGGACGTTAAGCCACGGCCTTCATGGCTCCCGTTCGTACCTCCGTCGCCACGGAGTTCAATTCCGGAGAGCAAGACAATAGCATTCACAAATCCCATGGGTTCCTCCTACGCAAATTGTATTCCGAATCAATTCTAAAACAGCACTGTCTTGAGATGCAGTATCATATGGTTTCACGCCGTTTATCTGGCCACTTTCTGGCTTTATCTGGCCACTTTCAGGCTTTATCTGGCCACTTTCTGTGTTTAATTGGCCAATTTCCGGATTTATCTGGCCACTTTCGGAACGAGCCAATATAGTGACACGAAACTCCGTCCGCTTGTTTACATCAAACTTGGCCGTTGGATTGCCGTTCTTTTCAAGCTCTCTGTTGGCCTTGGCTATCCCGCGATTATACTTGTTGACCATGCCAAGCACCTTCATCGCTTCCGCCAACAAGGGGTTTCTGTAGTCATTGACGAACGGGAAGTTGTCGGGCGCCGCACGACCGTAGAGGCCTCCAGGATTGGATATCTCAATCCGATTCCGCTTGTACTCGTAGAACTTCACCGGGGCATTCCCAAGGAAGTAGTCCCTGTGAATAATTGCGTTCATAAGAAATTCGCGCAACGCCCACGCGGAATATTGCGACACGGAATCTTCGCGCAAGGCCGTCGCCAAGACAGGACGCTTAGCGGCAGGCCCTGTTTCAACAAACACATCCAGGTCCTGTCCTACGGCAACCCGCACTTATACGAGAAAGAGAAAACCGCGACCTTCATTTCACCCGCGCACCGCCCTTCCCGGATTTCGCCGAGACGGAACGAAACGCCCCATTCATCGCAGCCATTAATCCACCGTAGCCTTGGCGTAGGTGGAAGCCTTGGCGTAGGTGGATTGCCCGCTGCTGCTTCCTTGTCCTCCGTAGCTTTAGCGAAGGAGGATGCATTGCCGCCAACCTTCTAGTCTTCACCAGCCCCATGCATTTCTCCCAGACAGATTGTACCAAATGCCGCGACGAACCTCAACCACGACAAATCCGCCGCACATCAAACGCAAGCCCCACTACTACTATATCAATGCTACTGTATCAATGAGCTCTGACCCTTAATCCCCGCTCGTCCATGGCACAGTCGGTCGTGTTCGTCAGGATCGACTGGAGGCGCATGATGTCCAATTCGCCTATTCCTCCTGCGCCTTGAGGCGGAAGAACCGCGATCCGGACACCGTTTCGTCGATGGTTGTCTTGCCCGAGGGGTCAAGCGGATACGATGTGGCGGCGGCGCCCTCGCCGTCGCACCGGTCGGTGGCGAGAATGCTGAGCGCAAACCCCTCGCCGTTCACGAGCGGAGGCGTGACGACGACCGCCTTGCCCGCATCGTTGAACTCGATGCCGAGTAGCGCGAAATCGCCCGTCGGCTTGTCGAACGCATAGCGGAACACGTTGTGTATTCCATTCGCGTCCGTCGCGTCCCACGCGCCCGACAAGCCGTTCTCTTCTGCCCATGCATCGTAGCCCGAAATAGCCTGCCGGGCGAGCACGCGCGTTCTGCCGTCTACCGAGGTCTCGTCGGACAGGCTTGACGCCACATCAGGCTCGTTTTCGCAATCGCCGTCCACGCCTGCGCCGATGGGATTCTCGCACCCTTCGCCGCACGTCGCGACGACGCGGGTTATTTTCGGACCGATGGTTATGGAGATGCAGTAGCCGTTCTCTCCGGTTCCTATGCCGGCGGCGTTCGCGCCGCCTGTGGCGGTGACGGTGCCGCCGGCGATGATGATGTCGTCGCCGTAACCTCCGTTGGCGTAGCAGCATCCGCCGCCGATGCCGGCAGCGCCTGCGCCGCCCGCGGCGGTGACGATGCCGCCGTTGATCGTGATGCCCCAGAAGTCGGAGTCGTAGCCGCCGCCGATGCCGGCAGCGCCTGCGCCGCCCGTGGCGGTGACGATGCCGCCGTTGATCGTGATGTACATACACGAACTTGCAGTGTCGTCCATGCTGTAATTGCTTCCGGAACTGCCGATGCCAGCGCCGAAAGCGCCGCCTGTCGCGGTGATGACGCCACCGTCGATGACGATGCTGCCGCCCTTGCCGTATTGCCCGAAGCCGCCGCCTATGCCCGCGCTGTAGAATCCGCTGCCCGCCGCCGCGAGTGCGCCGTCGCCCGTGATGGTCAGGGTTTTGTTTCCGGGGACGTAGATGCCCGGCCAGTATTCGTTGCATCCTTTGACGACGTTCTCGCCATCTAGGATGATTGTCGCGTCGCCGAGGCACGTGATTCCGGCCCACGGGGTGCTGGCGTAGTTGTGTCCGTCCGGATTGATGCTGACGTCGTGCAGAACCACCGTCGCGCCGTCGGCAATGGTGATCTTGTTCGTGCCCGAGTGCGAACCAACAACCATGTAGCCGTCGGCAATCGTCGTATCGACCGTAACCGTGGCAAGGTCGATGACGGGCATCGGCTCGATGGTGCGCGTCGAGCCGCTTGTATTGTCGTTGAGTCCGGCGGCCAGGACGACATCCCCGCTCTCGCCTTCAAGACCCGCGCCGATCGGGTTGTCGCAGTCATAGCCTGCCATTGCCGTCACGCGGGTAATCCCCGCGCCAAAGGAAATGTCGCCGCAGGAGCCGATCCATCCGCAGCCAATGCCGGCTGCGTTCGCGCCGCCATTGGCGACAATCGTGCCGCCGCTGACGGTGATGTCGCCGCAAGAGGCGTCGTAGCCGCATCCAATGCCGGCTGCGGAGCCCCCTCCGTCCGCAGTGATCGCGCCGCCCGCGATGGCGATATCGCCGCAGTCGATCCAATGCCCTCCGCCGAAGCCCGCGCCATAGC
>JAEEGK010004963.1_pt1 | contig 32298 bp, 30 predicted proteins | sample 8958771 | NCBI WGS metagenome assembly JAEEGK01 (sample SAMN16246547, study PRJNA631951) | gut metagenome | biome: gut microbiome; feature: rumen; material: SC-attached | host: Bos | place: Iran: Karaj | collected 2018-10
AACGCCCTTATGCCGACTGCACGCTTATCAACGCCTACGTGCCCAAGTGGCCCTCCCGCATGATCGACGTCGGCAGCGGTGCCGGGTTCCCCGGAATCCCGCTCAAGCTGGTCAACCCTTCTATCCGTCTTACTTTGTGCGAACCGCGCCCCAACCGCATCAACTTCCTCAACATGGTTATCGAAAAGATGGGCCTCAAGGGGATTGACGTGTTTGGCCACAAGGTTACGAGCCGCAGCATGACCATCCCTGTCGATGGGGTCATCAGCCGTGCCTTCGAATGGATGGAAAAGACGTTGCCGCGTCTGCAAAACTCGCTGAAAGTCGGCGGTCGCGTCTATTTCATGAAGGGCCCCGGCGTCGCCGATGAACTTGCCGTGTTCCATCCCGAAGATTTCGGCTACAAGATTCTGGATAAGCAATTCTACACCATCCCGAACAGCACGCAGGACCGCGCCCTTGTTGTGCTGGAGCGCATGGAATAATCAAAAACGCAGACACTTTTTCCCGAAAAAAGGCGTTTAGGCACGAAAAAGGGCGATATTCTATAAGTCGCCCGTCTTTTTTTCTTATAAATAGATATATTCAAAATGTGAATGCCGTGCGAGTTGTACGGCATCGTTTAGAGGTTTTACGATGCAAAAATTGGTGATTGTTTCTTGGGTGCTCAAGGCGTTAGGCATTGTGCTTGTGCTTTTGATGCTTTTCGGACACGAAATCGTCTTGAACTTGTTTCCCGGACTTGAAGGGATGTCCATCAATCCGTTTTTCTATTTGGGCATCTTGCTTTACGCTGCTGGCGCGGTCATTTACTTTTTCGTCAACAAGAAAGAACGGGCTGAACGTCGCCGTCGCGAGATAGAAGAATCGTACAAGGCGGCAGGGTTTGGCGATTCTAGCGACGAGAGTGATGACGATTCCGACGACTCTGCGACGGAAGGAACGGAAAGCGAAACCGCTGTTGAAAATAAAGAGGGTCACGGTGTAGAATCCGCAGGTGAAAATTCAAACGAAAAGTGATGTGTATGAGTGATTTAATGATTGAAATCGAGCATTTGCACAAAACATACCGCAGCGGCTTTACGATGAAACCGAAGCTTGCGCTCAAGGATGTAAGCTTCAATGTCGAGGCTGGGCAGGTGTATGGCTTTATCGGGCCTAACGGGGCGGGCAAATCGACTACGATCAAGGTCTTGACGGGGCTTTTGAATTTTGATTCGGGCAAAGTGCTCGTGAACGGGATTAGCCCGCGAAATGTGAAGAGCCGTGAGTATATCGGTTATTCGCCGGAACAACCATATTTTTACGATTACCTTTCGGGCCGCGAACTTTTGCGCTTTTACGGCAAGCTTGTTGGCCTCAAGGGGGCTGAACTGGAATCCCGCATTGGCTGGGCGCTGGAGCTTTTGCATGCGAACAAGGACTGGATTGACCGTCGTTTGCGTTCGTACTCCAAGGGCATGATGCAGCGCGTGGGCATTGCGCAGGCGATTCTTTCAAAACCGAAGCTTTTGATTCTCGATGAACCGATGAGCGGCCTCGATCCGATGGGCCGTCGCGACGTGCGTGAAGCGATTCAGCAGTTGAACCGCGATGGCGTGACGATTTTCTACTCGAGCCATTTGCTTAGTGATGTGGAAAGCATCAGTCACAAGGTCGCAATGATTGTCGATGGAAAAATCGTACGCGAAGGGACTGTCGATGAAATCACGGAATCCTGCGGTGTCGAATACCACGTGCGTACGCGCCAGGCGATTCTGGAAGCGGACTTGCCTCGAGGTGTTTCTTTGACGGGGCATCCGCAAGAATTTATCTGCTCAGACGATGTAGCGCGCGACCGCCTGCTCGGTTATTGCCTCTCGAACGGAATCGCTGTAGAAAAGATGGACCATAAGCGCCCGAGTCTCGAAGATATTTTGACGGAGGAAATCGCCCGTGCAGACGCTTAATCATATAGGCATTATCGCCCTCAATACGTTCCGCGAATCCATTCGCGACAAGATTCTTTATAACATCGGCTTTTTGGCGATTGCGCTTACGCTCTTTAGCATTGTGCTTGGGGAATGGTCGGTGTTCGACCGTTCCTACGTTATCAAATCGACGACGCTTTCGGTGATGAGTCTTTCGGGGCTTTTGATTTCGATTTTCGTGGGCATTAGCCTTGTGCAAAAAGAAATCCAGCGGCGTACGGTGCTTACGCTCCTTTCGAAACCCATTAGCCGCGTGGCGTTCATCGTGGGCAAGTACTTTGGGCTTTTGGCGGTGGTTGTCGTTCACTTGAGCCTACTCACGTGCATTTACTATTGCATCTTGTGGGTGACGAATTCTGGCCCGACGGTAAGCCTCTTGACGGCTATTTACTTGATATTTTGCGAAATGGCGGTGGTCATTGCAGTTGCGCTCTTGTTCAGCAGTTTCAGCAGCACCATCCTTTCGGCGCTCTTTACGCTTGGCGTCTATTTTGCCGGGCACCTGAGCGACCAGCTTTTGGAACAGGTCCGCTTTGCAAGCCGCATGGGCGAACTTCACGGCACATCGTCTGCTATTCTCGAAAAGGCGGCGGTCGTGATTCATGCCGTGTTCCCTGGCCTTTACCGTTTCAACGTGACGAACTACGTGGTGCATGGCGTTCAACTTCCGGACATGTATCTGTTCTGGAATTCCGTTTATGCACTGGGCTACATTGGCGTGTTCCTTGCTGTGGCGAGCTGGTGGTTTAGCCGGAGGGACTTCTTATGAGGAACCAGTATATTGCAAAAGTTCTCGTTCATAACAAGGTTTTGTCCGAGGAACAAGTTAAGGCGCATTGGGGTAAAATTACCGATTCGATGGATATTGGTCAGGTTCTCGTTAAAGCGGGGATTCTGAAACAGTCTATGTACGAGAAGGTTCTTGCCTTTGTGCAAAACCTCGAAGCGAAAAACGCGAAGTCATCTTCGGCATCTGCAACTCCTGCGTCCTCCGCAGCACCTGCTCCCGTGGCAAAACCCGCGGCACCTGCAGCCAGTGCTCCTTCTGCACCGGCGGTGAAACCTTCTCCCGTTTCTGCGACGCCCGCACCTCAGCCGGACGAGGAACCAGCCATACAAATTGAAGGGAACAGCAGCCTCTATGGCGAATCGTCTTCTTCGTCTGTTGTCGTCGAAAAGGTCGAAGGGCTTGAAATGACGAGCTTGGCAAACGTGCAAGTCCCAATCGAAAGCGAAATTGCGACTGAGGAATCCGCAGACGAGGAACTCCCTGCGCTATTTGCTGTGGCTACCGGCGAAGGCGATGCCGTTGAAGCACCCGATGTGCTGCACCCGATTACTTCGCTTGCCAAAATCATTGCTTATGCTCGCAAGTTTAACGTGACGGACATTTATCTGTACGCCGACCGCCAAATTACCATGCGCCAGTCGGGTGAGATGTTTGCCGCTTCTGAGAAGCGTCTTGAAAAGACGCACTTGATGGACCGCCTGAACGAAGTTGCGCAAGGCTTCTCGGACGGTTACAAAATCGTTGTCGGTCGCAATTTCAGCAAGACATTTGCACTCCCAGGCGTTGGTCGTGCCCGCATTTCGGTTGCCTGGAACGATGTTATTCCGAGCATTGCCATTCGCGTTATTCCGATGGATTCTATTCCGCTCGAAAATCTGTATTTGCCGGAATTTTGCAATCACTTTGTGGAACTGAACAGCGGTCTTGTGCTGATTGCCGGTCCTTCGTCCAGTGGCCGCTCTACGACGATGACCACATTTGCTGAAACCATTGCTGCAAACCGCGACGTGTTTATCCAAACGGTCGAAAAACCGATAGAACGTTTGCTCCAGAATGCCCGTGGTTCCATTGTCCAACGTGAAGTCGGGCTGCATGTCCGCTCCGGTGTGGCGGGGATTGAACTTGCCATCCGCACGGGTGCCGATGTCATCCTCTTTGACCATTTGGAAACAATGGATGAGCTTTCGCTTTTGATGCAGGCATCGAATGCGGGGGCGCTCGTGTTTGCTGTCGCCAGCGGCAATAACATCCACGCGCTTCTTTCTAGGCTCCTTATGTCGGTATCGAGCAAAAACCGCAATGCGTTTGCCTGTTCGCTTGCCGACCAGTTGAAGGGCGTTATCGTGCAGCACTTGATACCTGTGGTGCAGAACCAAGGGCTTGTCCTTGCGACCGAATCGATGAAGGTCACCTCCGCAATCGCGGGAATGATCCGCAAGGGCGATGTTTCGCAGATAGTTTCTGCAATCACCGGTCAGAAAGATCAGGGTGTTACTTTGGATGAATCTTTGCAGATGTGCGTGGATTCAGGCTATATCGAAGGCGTTGAAGCTTGGAAACGGGCCAACGACAGTCGGCGTTTTGCTTCTTACCGCAAGGCCAAATAGCGGGAGGTTGTCATGGCATCAGAAATTGAATCTCTTTTGGATTACGCCCTGAATGTCGGGGCAAGCGACTTGATTGTGACGGAAGACGCCCCTTCGGCGGTTCGCGTTGCGGGCCGCGTTTGCGCGATTCCCAATGCGCCGGTTCTCCCTTTTGGCTCGTTGCTGGAATTTCTCGGTTCGCTTGAAGGCGAATCCGGAACGTTTATCGGTGGACCTTGGCTCAATACTAAATGGCGCGTGAAATATTTCCGCGAAGCTTTGGGCAATGCGGCGATTTTCCGCCCGTTGATGGCGGGGTGCCCGAATTTTTCGGAGATTGGCGCTCCGGCTTCGCTGGATAATTTGCTCGGACTCAGTTCCGGACTTGTCGTGTTTGCGGGACCCGCCTGTTCGGGCAAAACAGTTTCGGCGACGTCGTATGTTTCGGCGATGTGCTCTTCCAGCATTCTGCGGTTCTGCAATTTGGATGCAGGGCGGGAACTTCCCGTGAAGATTGGAGAGAGCCTTATGCTCGCCAATACGATGGGAACGACGTCCGAAAAGTTGGAACAGGGGCTCCGCAGTGGTACGGACTTGTTCTGGCTGGGCGATTTTGACGAATCGATGTTGATTTCTGTTTTGCGGGCAGCCGAAGCCGGCGCATTGGTGGTGATAAACGTGACTGCGGGCAATGTGGTTGGCGTTGTCGATGCTCTCCTTTCGGCCTCGTCTTCAGAAAATCGCGATCTTGTACGCACTATGCTTGCTGCGGCGCTCAAGGCAGTTGTCGTTCAGAGGCTCTTGCCTGCGGCAGCGGAAGGCGCTGGAGCCGTTCCAGCATGGGAAATTCTTTATAACACGCAAAACGTGGCGGCTCATATCCGCAGTGGCGACCATTTCAAGCTCCCGTCCATTATGGCAGCATCCTCATCGGAAGGCATGCTCCTCATGGACGATTGCCTAGCTGAACTTGTTAGCTCTGGTTATGTGACTGCCGAAGATGCAGGTAGGTATGTTTCCAATCCCGCTCGGCTGGCTTAAAAAAGCGTTTCTTTTAACGGTCGCGGTTTCCGCTTCTGTACTTGTGTCGCCTGTGCAGGCGGCTCACTCCGTCGATGAGTCGCTATTGGGCGCCATGAAGATGGAGCCGGATTCGCTTTTTGCGAAAAAGGCGAAGTCGGTGCTTTACTTGGGTGGTGGCGAACGCTCACCATGGTTCCAGCTTGGCGTGTTGTATGCAATAGAAAGCTACAAAATTCCGGTGGATTCCATTGTGACGACATCGTGGGGCGCCTGGATGGGTGCGCTCTGGTCGCTTGGCGTGTCGTTGGACGATATTCAGCGGTTGATGCTGGATCCGTATGTCGATGAATTTGTCGGTGTCAATTCGATTAATGCTAAGACGGAACACGACCCGTTTGACATTCCGGTTTCGATTACGGGAGTCCCGGCGCTTCGTGAAAGGTTCTCTTTTTATGCGGATTCTACTGGCAAAGTCCATCGCAGCATGCATGCGCTTGTTGCCGATACGGCGTCCATTGAACGCTCGCTTGCTCGCCTCCGCTTTGAGGAATCGCTTTATCGCCAACGTGGAGATTTCCGCATCCCGTTTACGCTTCAGACTTGCGATAGCGTTATAGAGAATCCGACGTATGCCGATATCGTCTCGTCGCTTCCATTGGCCGGTAACGAAAATTCTGGAGAACTTTGTCCGTACTTGGCGCTTCCACTATCCAGCAGCTTGCAGGAAATCCCGATAATTGTTGTGGCGGATCCTGTCCGCTATGAACTGGAAGGAAATGCCGAAACAAGGACCCTTAAGGACAATGTCTTGTCGAAATTGGACCATTCGCAAGGCGTTTTTGTGAGGTCGCATTTTGTTCGTGATACATCCCGCAAAGCCTTGATTCAGGCCGGGTTCTCGTCGATGGAACAGAGCTTGCGCGAAATTGCACTGTTGTTGGAACGTCCATTTGACTATTCCAAAAAGCAAAAATCGGAACCGTGGTTCAGTTTCCATCCGTCGTTTGATAGCCTTTCGTCCGAGCTCCATTCGGCGGCGGCCTCTTATTGGAATCCCAACGATACGGGTTTTGCCGCTCCGGCGAACTTTGCTTATGCGATAGCGTCCAAAACGCCTTATGATACCGTCTTGTTCAACATGCAGCCCGATGGCGACCTTCTGATTGATGTGGGAGTTCACCCGACGGTAGATGTGGCTGTTGGTGGATTCGGTTCCAATGTGATTGGCGCCAACGCCTATGGCGAAGTCTCGCTAAATTACGTGAACCAGATGGAAATTTATTTGAAACTCGCCGGATTTTACGGTACTTCGTCTTATGGATTCCGCCCGCGTTTGGAATTGTCGAACTTGATTAGTCATCGCTGGAAATTCAGTTTTGGCTATGATTTGATGAAACTACGCTATTTGAATTCTTTCGAGAAAGACAATATCTCCAAACAAAATCATTTTAAGTTTGAAAAGCGGAATGATTTGTTCTTGTCAGCGAGATACGCATTTGATAAAATGCAATCCATCGAAGTCAAGTTCTTGTTTGGCAATCGCGAATTTGAACTAGCTCCGAGTGCCATTCCCGAAGTTGATTTTTTTGACGATGATGAATTTATGAGCCTGAGTAGCAATTACGAGACGAATCCCGTGACGCAGAGCGTCCGCTATTCTCTCTTGAACGGCGTTGACGATGACTGGTTTGCGTCGAAGGGCTTTGAGGCGAATGCTTCCGTGGGCATCAACATCATCGGTTACGGATTCCACCAGAGAGGCCCGATTTACGGCATATACGCTTTAGACGGCCGTTATTCCTTGTCTCCGTCACGCAGTACTTCGTTGACTTTTGGTGCGGCGATGGGCTTTGACGCTTACCGCGACGGCGGCTCTTTCAAGTTCCCCAAGAACTTCGAAAATGTGGCGATGGAAGACCGTTACCGTCTGCATGTGGCGGCAACGCCGTGGTCGGAAGACTGGCTGGATCCGGAACTTTCGACGCATGGCTATGCGCTATTGCGTATGAACGGCGGTGTGGAACGCCATGGCTTTGGATTGTGGCTTTCACTGGCGTATTTCCATGACTTCGAAGATAAAACGACTGCGGCTCTCAATTCGAACAAGTTTGTTTTTGAACCGGCGCTCCGCTATAAATACCGCTCGTTTACGGTCTATGCGGGCCTGAACCGCATTGTCGATACGGAAACTTTTGGCGATATAAAGGATTTAAAAAACTATAGATACTTTATCCGTATCGGCAACTACAATCTATTTTAGACGAAAGAACGTCCGCCATGGCGGACTATAGACGAGAGACTAGAGAGGTGTTTAGGTAATAGGGATTAGGGGTTTGGTTTTAATTAATCGCGGCTTCGCCGCCAAACTAAATACTTCCTACTTCCTACTGCCTACTGCCTACTAACCACTAACCACTGCGGCTCCGCCGCTACTTCTTCTCCCCGCGGTTCTTGGCGGCGACATCCTTGTACTTGTTGTGGTCGGCGAGGTTCGTGCTGAAGAAGTGCGTGTGCGAACCATCGTCTTTTGCAACAAAGTAAAGTGCTTCGGTTTTTTCGGGGAAGAGTGTTGCTTCAATTGCTTTGCGGCCTGGGTTCGAGATTGGCCCTGGCATGAGTCCTGCGAACTTGCGGGTGTTGTACGGGTTGTTGCTGTTCAACTGGCTCTTGTAGATCGGTCCCGTCAAGTTCTTGAAGATGAACCGCACCGTCGGGTCTGCCCCGAGCGGCATGCCAATGCGGAGGCGGTTGTGGAACACACCGGCAATCAACGGGCGTTCATCCGGGATTCCTGTTTCTTCTTCGACGACGCTCGCCAGCGTCAACACGCGGTGCCAGTTGCCCAGCGTTTCCCACATGGAACCTTTGCGGTCCTTCATTTCGTCGCGAACCTTGAAGTTGGCGGCGACCATCTGTCGCAGTATGGATTCTTCATCGGAGTTGATGGCGAACGGGTACGTGTCCGGAAGTAGGTAACCTTCCAGCGAGTTGCCTTCGATGCCGAGCGAATGGGCGAACTGCGGGTCCTGGACTAACTTGTTCCAACGGGCCGTGTCGATGTTCGGAAAACTTTTTTGCAGATACGCTGGGATTTCCCAGGAGGCCCGACCTTCGGGGATGGTCACCTTGCGGACGGCGCTTTTGCCGCTCTCGAACAACGAGGAAATCTGTTCGAGTGTCTGGTGGGCGGGAACCTCGTACCAGCCGGCCTTGAGTGCTGGTTTTTTCATTTTGCACCACAAAGTGAAGGCCAATTCGTCGGTCCAAATGTTTTTTTCTTGTAAAATTTGTAAAACTTTTGTGGGTGAACTGCCCTTCGGAATCTCCAAAATGACGGTTTTTTCGTTGTGTGAAACGGCGTTTAATCGCTGATTTACGTTAAAAAACGCAAAAATCGCGAGAAAAACGAGGATAACGGCGGTAATTGAAAAAATCTTCTTCATTGCGTAAAAATTTAAAAGAAATTGCAACGGATTGGCAAAATAAAAAGTATATTCGTATAGCATTGTTGAATATTTTCCCTTGTTTTGAGGATTCGCTATGAAAATGATGAAAAAAGTTATGTTTGTCGCCTTCGCTTTGCTGGTTGCTTCCTCCTTTGCAGCCAAGAAGGTCAAGTCCAAGCTGGGCGACGTGGAACTCACCAAAGATAAAGATGGTGGCTCTGTTGTCTGCACGGCAGGCTTTAACGACGAAATGACCGTCTTGAAAGAAGGCGATACCGAAGTCCTCGTGAAGGGTGCTTGCGGTCAGGGTTGGGTTCCGAAGGCTAAGGTCGAATACGTTGCTCAGAAACCCGGTGACAAGTCCATGAAGTTGGAAGACGTGGACATTGTGGGCTGGCTCGATAACCCGAGCGCCGTGTTCGTGTTGGAAAACGACGACATCGACTTCGACGGTGTGAACATCGACCGTGACTTCAAGGAATACTTGCAGCACACGATGGACCGTGAACAGATCGAAATGCACAACAACGAAAACTAATCCTAGTTTTAGTTGCTAAACATTCATGAACGTTTGACCCGTGGCTAAACGCTACGGGTTCTTTTTGTACTCTAAATTCTCCGAATAAAACTTCACTGGATCCTATCGGTCGCGACGCTCCCTCCAGGATGACTGTGCTAAATCTCTCTCGTCTGTAGGACCGCAGGTCCGTTCTCTCGTCTCTCGTCTAACCACACTGCTCAGGATGACGCTTTCTTCCTACTAACCACTAACCACTGCCTACCGTCTACTGTCTACTTCCTACTAAATTGCATATATCTAAATATTTGCATAAATTACCGTTGCCGAAGTCGCTTTATTTACTATCTTTGCGCCCATGAATTACTTGAGTGGCTTGAAAGATGGTTCCCCGATTGGGCTTGGCTATTTTGCCGTTTCGTTTTCGTTCGGCATTGCGGGTTCCAAAATTTTTTCGTGGCCGCTTGTGACGCTTATTTCCATGACGAACCTTACGTCGGCGGGGCAGTTTGCGGGCCTCCAGATTATGGCCGATGCCGCTGGCACGTTTGTCGAGATGGCTATTGCGACGTTTTTTATCAACCTCCGCTATTCGCTGATGGCGATTTCGCTTTCGCAGAAGGTTTCGCCGGATTTCGGGACGGTGAAGCGTTTGCTGTTGGCGACTGGCATTACCGACGAAATTTTTGCGGTGGCGATGTCGCAAAAGAAGGTGACGCCGATTTATTTCCTTGGACTCATGACACTCCCTTACTTTGGCTGGTCGCTGGGGACGATGGTCGGGGCGATTTGCGGTGAAATTCTCCCGGCGCTTGTGACGAATGCTCTTGGCGTGGCGCTGTACGGCATGTTTGTGGCGATTGTCGTCCCGCAAATGAAGGTGCACATGCCGACGGTCTTTGCTGTTGCGGTGGCCGTGGCGCTGAGTTGCGCGTTCAAGTTTATTCCTGCGTTGAGTTGTGTTTCTGTCGGATTTGCGATAATCATTTGTGCGCTTGTCGCTTCTTTGCTGGCAGCGGCGCTGTTCCCCATGAAAAACGTCGATAACGATGAAGAGGGAGCTGCGGAATGAATATCGATATGCAGACCTACGTGATTTATTTGTTCGTCATGGCGGGAGTGACGCTGTTTTTGCGCGCGGTGCCGTTTATTCTGTTGCGGAAAAAGCTGAAGAGCGTGTTCTGGAGTTCGTTCCTCGCGTATGTGCCTTACACGGTGCTCAGCGCAATGACCGTGCCTGCGATTTTCTTTGCGACGGATAGCCGCATTACGGGCGCCTGTGCGCTTTTGGCGGCGGTGGTCGCCTCGCTTTTGGGTGGTGGCCTCGTGACTGTTGCCGCGGTTTCTTGCCTTGCCGTGCTCGGCGTTGATGGGTTGATGCTTTTAACGCTGTAAGAACTTTTAGTTCCGAGTTCTAAGTTACTAGTTACTAGAAATGTTCTTATTGCAATCTCTAGTAACTATTAACTATTAACTAGTAACTACTAACTAGTAACTACTAACTAGTATCTAGTAACTCAAATTTTGTATATTCTCGCTTGTAGAATTTGTTTTCTGTTATTTTGGAGCTGAAATGGATATTGGAGCCCTTCATTTTCAAAATCCCGAAGCCTTTTGGCTGTTGTTGTTTGTACCGCTGTTGATTGCGCTTTATGTTTACCGTCAGCAGCGTCGCAAGAGTACAATCAAGTTCCCGGCGCTCGCGCTTGCGAAAAAGGCGGTCCCGAGCCGTCGCGTGAAGTTTAGGCATATTGTTCCTGCGCTTCGATTGGCGGCGCTCATTTGCTTTGTGGTGGCGCTTGCTCGCCCGCAGAACGCCATGGAAGTCGAATATACATCGACGGACGGCGTAGATATCATGCTTGCCCTTGACGTTTCCGCTTCCATGGGGACGCTGGACATGCTGACGCGCACGGAACAGGCAAAGCTTGGCGTGATGAACGCCGAGAAGATTTTGAAGCGCGGCGAATACTGGAAGTACAGCCGCCTTGGTTATGCACAGGACGTGATTGCGGAATTCATTCAAAAACGACATAGCGACCGCATAGGGCTTTCGGCGTTTGGCGCTCGTTCGTTTACGCAGTGCCCGCTCACGCTCGATTATGGCTCGTTGCTCGAAATTTTGAAGGCGAGTGACGACCTTGCCCGCGATACGCTTATCAACAACAGGACCGCCATTGGCGACGGCCTCATGAACGCGCTTGCCCGCCTCAAGATGTCGGATGCGAAGTCCCGCGTGGTGATTCTTTTGACCGATGGCCGCGATAATGCTAGCGTCGTCCCGCCGATGCGTGCTGCCGAAGTGGCAAAGTCCCTGGGCGTAAAGGTCTATACGGTCGGCGTCGGCAAGAAGGACGGCAAAATTCTGGCGTTCCAGCAGAACCCGTGGACGGGTGAAATCTCTTGGGGTGAACGCGATATCCAGCCCGAGGAAGGCATTGACGAAAGCGTACTCAAGGACGTTGCCGCAAAGACTGGCGGTCGCTTCTACCGTGCCGAGAACAAGGCTGAACTCGAAAAGATTTATTCTGAAATCGACGAACTTGAAAAGACGGAAATCGAAACAATCGCTTACGCCCGCTATGCGGAAAAATTCTACCCGTGGCTTTTGGTAGGCGCGCTCCTCATTCTGCTGGAGTTGGTTCTTGCCAATACAAGATTCGTGAGAATACCGTAGGTGAGTTTCGAGTTCTAAGTTACTAGGGTGCCGGCGCAGTTACTAGTTCAGAGTTACTAGTTACTAGAGACGTTCTTATCGCAATTACTAGTAACTAATAACTAGTAACTAGTAACTAGTTACTCAGCATTCCTCCGCGCTACTCCTTTGGTGCCGGGGTTTCGGGCTTGTAGCAGTTCTTCTGGGCTTCGTTGAAAATCTTGGAAATGTTGCTAGAAGAAATGTTCGAGATGTCGGCATAATGGATGCTGAACGAAACCTTCCATGTGTTCATGTTCGCCTGCATGCCGTCGCGTTCGCATTCGCGGATGAGCTTTTGACAGAACGATTCGATTTCGGAGAGTTCGTTGCTTTCCATGATAATCGAGAACTGGTTCTCTCCGGTTCTTGCTAAAAATCCCTTTTGTTCGCGGCACTGGCGCTTGAAGAATGCAGCGAGGTCTGCGATGACGCTGTCTGCCATTTCGTAGCCGAACTTGTGGATAATCGCCTTGAAATAGTCCACTTCCATTACCAGAATGAACAGACGCTTGCTCGGGTCCTGATGCTGGGTGATGTATTGCAGGTAGTCGATGAGTCGTATCTTGTTGTTCACGTTGGTCAGCGGGTCCGACGTAATCCTGTACTTCAGGAGGGTGACATAGACATGCAGGAGCGTAAGCGCGAAGATGGGGTCCGTGAGCGGAATGTCTGGGATGAAGTACTGGAGAATGCACGAAAAACTGGGGATGAAGGCGATGAAGGAGAGATAAATCGCTTCTTTGCGGTTCGTGGAGTTCTTTTGCGCAATGGCGTTCTGGATGCCGATGACCATCGTCGCGATGATGTAGAGCAGGTTGAGCCCGATGAGGAAGGGCAAAAGCCTTCTGAACTGTAGCGTTGTCGCGTGGCAGTCGTTGGTGAACCCGTAGATGCTGATTCCGATGCAGATGAAGATGCCGATGATGCTTGGCGTCGAAAAAAGCGGGAACAAGTGCTTGTAGGAATAGACGCTCTTGCGGATTCGTAGGAATATGAAGGAAAACCAGAGCTGCCCGAGAAGGAGCGAGGAGATGAGGCTCAACGAGTACATGATTGCATAAACGACGCAGATTTTCTGGTTGTGCCCGTAAAGGTCGTTTTGCACGTGGATCATGTACAGCATCTTGGTCACTGTGCTCAGCACAATGTAGATGATGGTATCGATGATGGTAAAGCCGAGAATGCGCTCTTCTAGGTGCCTAAGGACACTTTCTTTGAACTGTAGCAGCGTAATGAGCAACACTGCTATGCAGATGATGTTGATTTCTATAAGACCTGTGTAAGACATTCTCGCAACCTAAACCTTATGGGAAAATATAAAATAATTGCAAACTTTTTGTACGAAAAGAATTGGTAATATAGTTTTGAGTTACTAGAGATGTTCTTATCGCTGTTTCTAGTAACTGTTAACTAGTAACTAGTAACTCAACTCTAGTAACTCAACTCTAGTAACTTCGAATTTTGTATATTCTTGTTGCCCGAAGATTGAGGGCGAGTTTACTGGAGTCTATAATGAGATTTGCTGAACCGAATTTTTTGTGGGGGCTTTTTACCCTGCCTCTCTTTGCGCTCTTGTTTGTGTATGCGTATCATCGTCGTAAAAAGTTGGCGGCCCGTTTTGTTTCGCTGCCCATGCTGACGAAACTTTCGACAAGCGTTTCGCCGTGGAGGCGCCTCACGAAGGTCTTGCTGTTGCTCCTCGCGATTGCGTTTTTGTTCGTTGCGCTTGCGCGCCCGCAGTGGGGCCGTAAAATGGAGCACGTGGAACGCCGCGGGCAGGACCTTGTGCTCTTGCAGGACATCTCGCTTTCGATGCTTGCCGAGGACGTGAAGCCGAACCGCCTGGTCCGTAGCCGCCACGAGATTTCCTCGTTCCTCGAATCGCTGACAGGCGACCGCGTGGGCTTGGTGGCGTTCAGTGGCGAGGCGCAGGTGATGGTCCCCTTGACACTTGATTACGGCACGGTGCAGATGGTGCTGCGCGAACTGAATCCGGGATGGCTCATGCCGGGCACGAACCTGGAAAAAGCCATCCGCAAGGGAATGACTTTGTTCAAAAACTCCGGTGGGCCAAGCCAGCATTCCATCATGGTACTCATGAGCGATGGCGAAGAGCTTGAGGCTGCCGCCGTGAACGCCGCGAAAGAAGCTGCCGAAATGGGCATCAAGATATATACTATCGGTATAGGTTCCCGCGAAGGCGTGCCCATACCGCTCAAGGACAAGAACGGCGGGAGCGTCTATAAGAAGGACATGCAAGGCAACATCGTGACGACCCGCCTTGAAGAAGGCACATTGCAGGAAATCGCGAACGTGACGGGGGCACTCTACTTTTACGCAAGCCCGGGCGAGTTCCAGCTGCAGAAGGTGCTGACCGAAATCGCGACGCTCGAAAAGAAGGACCAGAGCAGCGACCGCATGGAAAATTACCAGGACCGTTACCAGATTTTCCTTGGACTGGCTGCCTTGCTGTTCCTCATTGAGGCCGTTGTCTCGGAACGCGGCCGCCGCCGCAAGCAGCTGAACGGAAGATTCAGCTAGTTTAGAAATTGCGCTACTTGATAGCGAGTGCTGCGGTGATACTTTCCGCAGGAACTCCTATTGAATGCAAATATTCCGCGATTTTCTTGTCGCGGGCAGCACTTTCGATTTCGTTCTTCTTGCGTTCCTGCTCGGTACCTTTCTCGACGCCAGCATTGAAGAAATGCTCGCCGAAGGTCTCGTAACCCTTGTTCTTCAAAGCTTCCGGACTGTCCATCTTGATTACCTCGCTCTTGTAAGGCCACTTCCAGAAAAAGTACGAAAGCGACTGCTTGATGAAATCCCTACCTTCGTCGGTGTTCTGCATTTTGAGCAAGTGCAGCGCCGCTTCTCGGAAGGATACGGAGAACTTCTCAACATCGAAAATATACTAAGCCGAGAGTCGCAGCGGCAAGTGTACTTGCCGATATGACCGAGGCGCCATATATTGCGCTTTAGCGCCAATATACTTCATCGCCGTAAGCGCGACAAGGGTGATAGGCGAAAAGTCTTTCAGTTCCACATCGTCGATGGCGTGGCCGACATCCAAAAATTCCACCTTGAAAGGGTAACCGATGTCGCGATAGTACTCAGGATAGTTAGCGAAACGGAAGTAGCGGTCATGGACGAAGTCGCTCTTGTCGTTTTTCACGGAATCGACGATGACGTTAAATTCTTTTGCGATATCACGGACGATGGATTCTGAAAATTCATTTTTGTTCTGTTCATTTTCGGGCATAAAGTCTCCCTTTCCGCAAACAACCGTCTGCGGATTCTGTAGTTTTTGTGCGGAACACCGCACAGCGAGCAAAGGAATTTCCCCTACCGATATATTAACACGCTTTTGACGCCTACGGCGTCCGCAGTACCCAGCTACATTCATAACGAAATTAAAATTTCTATGAATGTGCAAGTTACATCGGTGACTATTTCATCAATATAAACCGTGAACGGAACTAAAGTTCCGAGCCACACAGAGCTGCATTCGGTCATAGAAAAATGCAAGCATTTTTCTGCGACGCTCATTTTGCACGCTTTTTTCACCCGTTTGTCCGGAATTTTTGTGAAAAATCTTTGTAAAATAATTTTTTAGGGGGCGAAAAAGGGTGGCGGTCTTGGCTCAAAAATGGGGTTTTGGATAATTTTGTACCAAAAAAAGACGGAAATTGTGCGTATTTTGTTGCAAATGATGTAAGTTTTTGTTATGTTTGAAAAAACATCAAAATAAGGATTGGAAAATCTTGATGAAAAATTTTCGTGTGGTTTCTGTTAGTGCTATGATGGCGGCTTTTGCTGCGACATCGGCATGGGCCGCTGCGGGGTCGCCGCGTGAACGGCGTGAACAATGCCCGCGGAGCCTACTATGGCAAGAAGGTGATGCGATAGGGATTAATTCTACCAACAAGATTTTTTAACAAAAAGGGACACACCAATGAATCCTGAACAGAAAAAAGAATACATGGCTCCAACCATGAACATTGTCCAAGTGCGCTACCAGAATCGTTTGATGGGAGTTAGCGAACCCGATGAGGATTCGCAAACTCTTGAAGGTGCAGAATGCGGTTATGGCTGTGAATTGATTTAATTTTCATACAGAGGGAAAGATGAATCTTAAACAGAAAAAAGAATATATGGCTCCGGAAATGGAAGTAGTTGAAATGGGTTACCAGATGAATTTGCTGGAAGGCAGTTCGGGTGATGTTGATCCAAGTGCTGGAAACACCTCTGGCTCTAATGACTGCTTCTTCAATTGCGGTGGTACAACTGACGGCGAACTTAACTAACCTGTGGCATCATCCGCCATACAAGTTTAAATAAAAGACCCGGTGCGTCCGCACCGGGCCTTTTTCATAGGAGGGATTGAAGAAGCCTTCCTGGTGGTTCTGTGTCTCGACTGGAGAACCGTGCGGAAGCCGGAGGTGACTTACTTCGCGTGTTGTGACCACTAGGAAGGCTCAAGTATTAATATACGTCATAATTTGGAATGTGGAACGATAAACCTTAAAATCATTGGTCTAGGTTGGAATGTTTCATTTTAGTTTACTATTTTCTAATGGATGAAAACGAAATATGTGATTTCTGCCGCCTTCTGTGCGGCCCTGGTGGTTTTGACATCGTGTTCGATGATGCCGAAAAAGTCGTCCCATGTCAAGCATACGCCTGACTTTTTTTCGGCTGCGGCGGAGGAGCCTGATTCCTTCGTTCAGCCTAGTTCGTTGCCGGAACATTACAGCAAGATCGAATTTCCGGAATACAAGTACGTGGCGCCCTACCCGAAGGATTACCGCGTGCAGATTGCTGACGGCATTACGGGCTATATCGTGAGCGACACGACGCTCCCGCTTGTGGATTTTTCCGTTTATTTTGAAGAGAGCAACTTGCCTCTGGTGCTGAAGGACGAGGCGGCCTTTGAAATGGTCGGTTCCATGATTCGTCGTGGCGGTGGCGGTGGGATTACGGCGCATGCGCTTGAAGATTCGCTGGAATTCGTGAGTTCGTCGATTTCGACGAGCGTGGGCACGTACCTTTCGGCATTCGATATTAACTGCCTTTCTATGCACTTCCCGTCGATGCTCGAACTGGCGCGAAAGGTGCTTACGGACCCGTCGTTCGACAAAGATCAGCTTGAAATTGTGAAAGCGAACTTCGTGACTTCTTATGAACGCCGCTACGAGACGCCTGCCAAGGTGCTTTCGGCTCTCAAGTCGAAGGTGAACTATGTGTCGAACCCGAGGCTTTGGAATGCGAACGCGACAGAGTATAAGGCGGTCACTGCCGCCGACGTGAAGCGTCTCGCGAAGGGTGTGTTCTCGTCGAAGCGCATTGTTTTCGCCCTCGCCGGAAATGTCAACAGGGATTCCGCGGTGACGATGCTCAAGTCGTTCTTTGAGGGTTGGAAGGTCGATGTTTCGACGGAAGAAAAGTCGATGCCTACGCCGCTTTCGTTTGCCCGCAAGCCCGGCGTATATGTGGTCGATAAGGACATCACGCAGGCGAACATCACTATGAATCAGCCGTTCGTGAAGCGTCCGCATCCGGATTACTATCCGACCGCGGTTGCAAGTTTCATCTTAGGTGGCGGTAGCTTCAGCTCCAGACTCATGAACCGCGTCCGTAGCGACGAGGGCCTTGCGTATAGCGTGTATAGCACGGTCGGTAACGATTACCGCGATACGGCGATGACGACGATTGCTCTGCAGACGAAGGTCGAGACGGTCGGCTTTGCCATGAAGCTCATTTTCGAGGAAGTGGAAAAGCTCGCGAAGGACGGGCCTACGGCGGAGGAACTGTCGCAGGCGAAGAAGTCCCTGGTCGAAAGTCTGCCGAGTTTGTTCGATTCCCCGGCATCGACTGCGTCCATTTTTGCGAAGGGTGAACTTTTGGGAAAATCGGATAACCATTACATCGATTATGTGACGGAAATCAACGCAGTGACGGCGGAGCAGGTCAAGGCGATGATAGCTAAGTATTTTGATAAGGACAAGATGACGATTTCGATAGTCGGCCCTGTATCCATGTTCGATTCATTGAAGCCGTTCACCGTGATTCCCTTAGATAGCCTGGAGTTCAGGTAACCCTAAGCTAAAAAGGAGGTGTGCCTTATGCGATGCGTGTTTTCCCGTTCTTCTTTTGTGAGCGTGTGCCTTGCCGTTGTGCTCGCACTGGGTTATTCCCTGTCTTTTGCCACCACGAACGTCCCTGCGTCGGAGGTGACTCGCAAGCAACTCTTGATGAAGGTAAAAAATAAGGCTGACGACATGCGCGCATTCTGTTCGGGTATGAACAAGTGCCTCGATATCAAGTACGAGGCTTGCACGGGGGAAGAACTCAAGCTGTGGCCGAAGGTCGAATATAACGAGGAATTCTGCGCTCCGTACAAGGAACTCGTGAATCGCGGTTTTTCGACCGATTTCAAGGCTCCCATGATGGTGGACGTGTTTCTGCGCCTCGGTCGCCAGTACAGGGCGATTTACGAAAACGAGGGGACGATTCCTCTTGAGGTGAACGAAATCACGTACTTGTTCGACAACATGCCTTTTACGGCGGACCTCGTCAACGCCTACCTGGAAACGGAATATACGTTGCAATACACTAGTCGTGACCGCCGCTATTTTTCTGGTGGCAACGGCCATGGGCTTTCGGGCGATTTTTACTGGGCGCTGCAGGATAGTGCCGGTGCAAAGCCTGCGCTGCGCAACATGTTCTTTGGCTATGGCTATGCGCAGATTCTGAAGTGGTCGTTGAAGGGGACTGCGATTGCCTATCTGGACATGGACTTGGTCGCCCCGCGGACGCTTAAGTACAAACTAAAAGCAATCGTGTTCCCTGCTAATTCCGTGCTGAATTCCATTATGCAGTTGCGCGTGTTCAAGAGCGTGGTCAATTCGAAGATTGACGGCATCGTGGGCGATATCAAGAAAGCGTCGAAAATGTACTTTGGCGGAAACAAGAAGCCTATCACGAAGGACAAGAGGTTGCACACTCCGGAAAATGAACGTCACTTGGCGGAGTTTAATAGTGTGGTTGCTGGTGGCCCGTGGAAACTCGGGGATGCCATAAATATTGAACGCAAAATGCTAGAACTGAACAGGCCTCCTACGCGCCTGAGACCCGCTGAACCCAAGCAGCATGTCGTCATTGTCGATTCTACGGCGACAACGGATTCTGCGGGGTTTGTGGATGCGGTCGTAGAAGCTGTTCCTGAACCTGTTGCAGATTCGGCTCAAACGATGGATTCCACCGTGCCGGCGAAGTCCGTTGACCCGTCCGATTTCAAGGCGAATATTACTATAAAAAAGGATTCAAATAATGAGTGAACCGAGGGATTTGGAATCACTGCTTGCTCGCGTTACAGACAGACGTCGCGAGTTGCTTACTTCTGTAGTCAACCGTCGCACGCGTCATTTTTGCATGGTACTTGAGGACTTGTTTGACCCGCACAACATTTCTGCGGTCATCCGCACGGCGGAAGTTTTTGGGCTCCAGGATGTGCATGTGATTGAAGAAGACAACGCCTATAGTGTGAACAAGTCCATTTTGAAGGGCTCGTACAAGTGGATGAGTATTTATCTGTACAAGAAGCGCATGCTTTGTATGGAAAAACTGCGTGCCAAGGGCTACAAGATTGCCGTGGCGAGCACGAACACCACGAACTCCGTGCTGGACCTCGATTTGAACCAGCCGATGGCGTTTTACCTAGGTAGCGAGTTCCACGGGAATCACCCGGATACGCTCGCGCATGCCGATTACGAGTTCAAGCTGCCGCAGTACGGCATTACTGAATCCATGAACGTGTCTGTCGCCGGGGGCGTCTTGATGACCTATCTTGACGTGTTCATGCAGAAAGAAGGGCGTGAGAAGTTTGCGCTCCCGCAGGCGGAACGCGACGCGCTTTTGCTTGACTGGCTCGACCGCCACGTGAACGGCATCGAGACCAACAGCCCCATCGTGAGGGTGGAAGCGCCGTAGGCACTAAGAACATCCGACTCATTTCATGCCACATTTTTGTTGTTGCAATCAAATGTTAAGCGCAAAATATGCTAGATTAGTTTTGCAATGAAAAAGAATACTGTTCTATACTTTTCTGTAGGCCTTGTCGTTCTTCTCGCCATTGTCATCCTGATATTTGGCATGTTCTTTTTGAACGAAAAGGACTTGCGTGAAACCTTTGACGTTTATCATTTGCGTTTTACGCAGGTGAGTACGCTTGTTCTGGATGACCCGGTCAAAATCAATGGCGTAAAGCTTGGCCGCGTGGAGTCCATCGAACTTTCGGGTCACCGCGTGGTGGTGACGATTAGACTCAAGTCGGATGTGAAAATTCCGAAGGATTCCGAAATCCGCGTGCAGAATATCGGTATCATGGGCGAACGCCAGATTGGTATGATTCTCGGCGACGCGAATGAATATTTTGTGCCGGGCGACACGATTACGGGTCAGTTCGATGCGGGTATTGCCGAAGCGCTCGGGCTTGCAGGCGAAGTTTGCGATTCTACGAAGGTCCTGCTTGAAGCGGTCAAGACGGCTTTGAACGGGACTATCGCCAATCCGGAATTTCAGGACCGCTTCAGGACGCTTCTCGTGAAAGCCGAGAACCTTGAAGACCGTTTGACGAATCTTGTGGTAACGACAGATCCTCAACTCAAGAAGAGCCTTGCGAACCTGAACAAGGTGACGGTCAAGGTGAACGAGCTTGTCGATGGTGTCAAGGAACCGATCAACGGTCTCTTTGCCGGGACCGATAAAGTTATGGGGAACGCGAACCAGTTGATTTCGGAACTGGAAGGCGTGACCAAGCATTTGGATGGGCTGATAGCCAAGGTGCAAGCCAAGATGGACTCCAAGGACAACACCGTGGGCATCTTGTTAAACGACAGAAAGTTGCATGACGATCTTGTCAAAACGGTGCATTCGGCTGACAGCCTGTTCAGAATCATCCTACAGGATGGCCTTGATATTAACGTAGATTTCTTCTAAGGGATTGGATTGATGATTACTAAGATATTTACTGTTTCCAACAAACTGGGCATTCACGCCCGTCCGGCCGGTATGATTGTAGATATCACGGGTCAGGCGAGGAGCGATGTGTCCATTGTGTTTGATGGTTCGAAGGCCAATGCGAAGAGCATCCTAAATGTGATGATGCTTGCTATCCCGGCGGGTTCCGAAGTGAAGTTCGAAATCGACGGCGAGGATGAAGAGATTGTCGTCCAGCAGTTGGAAAAGCTTTTTGATGACCACTTCAACGAAGAACCCTGCTGAATATGTGAAGAAGTCTAGTGACGGGGCGTCTCGGAAATCTCCGAGGACGGTACTTGTCGGTGTCCCGTCATCTCCCGGTTTTGCCATGGGGACTGTGTTCCCTATTGCGAACCGTGAATTTTCCGTAGTCGAGGAGACTCTCCCTGAGAGCCGGATTCCTGCGGAAGAACAAATGTTCTTGAAGGCCGTCACCAAGACGGCAAAAGAAATTGCCCAGATAAAAGAAATTTCCGAGAGCAGGGCCGGTGTCAAGGACAGTTTGATTTTTGCAACCCACTTGATGATTTTGCAAGACCCGGGACTGGTGAACGGGGTTCTCGACAAAATCAAGAAAAAGCGCAAGAACGCGAAGTGGGCGGTGCATGTGGTCTTTGGCGCCTACATCGAGAAGTTCGAAAAGATTAATTCCCCTGCCATGCGTGACAAAGCGGCAGACCTGAGGGACTTGTACAACCGCCTGATGTCTGCCATGGACGACTCCGGACCGGTATTGGAGGACGTGGCTGACGAAAAGGGCATTGTCCTTGTTGCGCATGAATTTGTTCCTAGTTTTTTGATGACGCTCAAGCCTGGACAGGTGAACGCCATCGTAATGGATACGGGTGGCCGTACAAGCCACGTGGCCATTTTGGCGAGGGCGCTGCAGATTCCTGCGGTGGGCGGTCTTCGCAATGTCGCTGCGCTCGTGAAGAACGGCGATACGATTATCGTCGATGGTTCTCACGGCAAGGTCATCATCAATCCGAATGACGACGATGTCCGCAAGTTCCGTGAACGCCAGGAAATTTTCGAACGCCAGCGCCGTGAGCTTTTTACGATGCGCCAGCTGGAGCCGATGACGCGCGACGGCAAGTACATTGTGCTGCACGCGAACATCGAACTCCCGACCGAGGCGGACAAGGTGAAAGATTTTGGCGCAACAGGAATTGGCCTTTACCGTTCGGAATTCCTGTTCCTCAAGAAAGACGCACCGACACAGTCGGAACAAGAAAGCGCCTATAAGCATATCCTTGAAACGATGGCGCCTTATCCGGTGGTCATCCGTACGCTCGATGCGGGCGGAGACAAGCTTGTCAGCGGTATATCGGCGGTGAACGAATCCAACCCGTTCATGGGGTGGCGTTCTATCCGCGTGTGCCTGGACCGCGAGGACGTGTTCATTACGCAGCTTCGCGCGCTCTTGCTCGCGAATACGCAGGGCAACTTGCGTATCTTGCTTCCGATGATATCGAGCATGAGCGAACTGCGCCGTGCTAAGGCGTGTATCGAGAAGGCCCGCAAGCAGCTCGAAGACGAGGGCCACAAGCCTGCCGTGGTGAAGGTGGGCGCGATGATCGAAGTGCCTGCGGCGGTGATGATTGTAGATAAACTAGCAAAGGAAGTGGATTTCTTTAGCCTTGGAACGAACGACTTGATCCAATTTACGCTTGCAGTAGATCGTACGAACGAATTGATTACGGATATGTTCCAGCCGCACCACCCGTCAGTGCTCAGTATGATTTACCAGACCGTAGTTGCTGCGCACCGCGAAGGAATCCCTGTGGCGGTTTGCGGTGAAATGAGTGCGGACCCGATGAGCGTACTTTTGTTGGTGGGGCTCGGTGTCGATGAACTGTCCATGACGCCGTGGAGCGTGATGACCACGAAGAAGATTATACGTTCTATTAACTTTGAAGATGTCCGTGATACGGCCTTGACGGTGTTGCAAATGGATGATGCCGAAGCTGTAAATGCATTTTTATATAAAAAATATGCGCAAACCATCACGGAATTAGGTATATCTAGTTTTGTGGGGCAAGTCGAAAAATAAAATTGCGTGGAATATTGATGAAACTATTGTATTCTTTATTGATTGCTTGTACGACCGTCTTGTATGCGCAGATGGACGGTTCGGTATATTCTCTTTATAAGTCTCCTTTTACGGATCAGGAGTCCGTCGCACCGGACCAGTTCCAGGATGCGGTCATCCGGGCTGCCCGCGCGAAGAAGATGATGAACGATATCTCTGTTTCGCAGAACCACCGCGACTTTGCCCGTGCTGCTTATTTTTATTACAGTGGACAGTGGGATAGCGCCTATGCGGCCTATAATTCCTTGCGCGACCGCGAACCCGGTTTGACGGGAAGCGTCATTTTGCGCATGGCTCAGGCCGAGTTCAAACAGGAAAAGTTCGCCAAGATGCGCGAGACGCTGCGCCTGGAAAAGAATTTGGAAAATGACAAGGGATTTCGCGAGGTGGCAGACCGCTTGAGAATCGAGGCGACGATGGCGGATTTCTCGATTAACGATGCCGCCCGTGCGGATTCACTGATGATTTTCCTCGAAAATAACCCGGACGGTGAAGATGTTGTGCCGCTGAAGTACCGCTATGCGCGTTATCTGGAAGATTCTTACCAGTTGAAGCAGGCAAAACGCCTTTACATGAAGCTCCTGACAAGCAAATCATCGTACAAGGATTCTGCTTTTGCGTCTATCCGTCGCTTGAGGGAAGTGCTCGGCATGCCTGAATCGCTTGCTGAAAAGGTCGCTTATGCGAAAATGGCCTGCACGAAGGACGAAATGAAAAACTGCATTGATTTGCTCGACTCCATTCAGATTATGGATGCACAGCAGGCGCAGAAGAATCCGTCTTTGGTGGTACAGCTCGACGACCCGGCTTACGCCAACCTCAAAAAGAGCACGCTGGATTTGAATACCCGTATCAATTTGTGGGAAAAACGTGCCGGCGCCTTGCGCGCACTGAACCGCAACGAAGATGCCATTGAACAGTACCGTTATTTGATAGAAAACGTGGAACCGCGTCCGTCGTGGATTCAGAATATCTTGAAACTTTACCGCAAGGAATCTGCGGAACTATTCGGTGAAGAAATCCGTAATTATGATTCGCTTTTGCAAGACGTAAGCCAGTACAGCACCGAAAATGCGAACAACCTTTGGTTGCGCGGTTTCGAGTTTGAACAGAAGCTGATGTACGATAAAGCGGTCGATTGCTACATGAAGCTGGTCCACAAGCGTTTCAAGAACAATCAGAAGCGTCAGTGGGCGAGGTTCCGCATCGGCTATGTGTATTTCAAGCGTGGCATGTGGGTGGAGGCCGCTGCCAATTTCCGGGAGGCGACGAAGGAACCGTTCATGTGGAGCGGAAGCGCTTCGAGGATGTTCCTTGGCGATACGTACATGAAAATGCACGAAGATTCGCTTGCGCGTGAAGCCTATTTGGACTGTATCAAGGATTTCCCGCTTTCGTATTACGCTCACCGCAGCCGTATGAAACTCTCGGAAAACAACTTGCTGCCGGCAGATCAGATTCCATATGCACATGGGGTGCAAATGTCCCCGGCGACGACGTTGGATTGGATTCGTTCTGTGAACAAACTAGGCAAGCCGGATCCTTCGTACAACAAGGAACGTTACGAACGCATCAAGAAGTTGTTTATTTATGGTTTCGAAGATGATGCCTTTAGACTTTATGACGAATTGAGAAAGAAAAACTACAAGCGTCTGGATTTCCTCTATGAGTACGGCAAATTGTTCTATGATATGGGCGAAATAGCTGCCGGTTATAGGCTTGCAAGACAGTTCCAGGCAAAAATAGACAGGCGCCTGCTCATGGCTCCGCCGATAGACGTGTTGCATTACCTGTACCCTGTACCGTATGCCGATCCGGTGGTCTATTATTCAGGCAACAACATCGACCCGTTCTTTGTCTATAGTGTGATGCGCCAGGAATCCATATTCGATTTCCAGATAACATCTCCTGCGGGAGCTTGCGGGCTTTTGCAGATTATGCCTGCGACGGGCAAGATGCTTGCCGAAAAAGAAGATATTTCTAATTTCGATCCGAAACGCTTGTACAACGCCTACTTGAATATCCGCCTGGGTATCCGCTATTTGGTGGACCTCAAGGACGATTACAAGAACGACTACATGTACGTGCTTTGCAATTACAATGCGGGGCCGAAGCCGACGAAACGCTGGCAATCCCAAAGCGAAGGTCTCCCGTGGGATTTGCGCGTCGAGGAAATCAGCTACTGGGAAACCCGCGAATACGTGAAGCGCGTCATGGGGAACTATTGGATTTATAAGGAAATATATGACGGGATTTAGTTACTAGTTCTGAGTTACTAGTTACTAGAAATGTAATTATGACTGTTTCAAATTATCAGAATTTAATAGTTTGGCGTAAAGCGATGAATTTGGCTAAAGAAGTTTATGCAATTGCAAAATTGCTTCCAAAAGAAGAACTATATGCGTTGTCTGATCAAATGAGAAGATCTGTGGTGTCGATTCCTTCTAATATTGCTGAAGGCTGTGGACGAGAATCTAAAACACAAATGACAAATTTTTTGCGAATAGCCAAAGGCTCCGCTGCAGAATTAGAAACGCAGCTTTTATTATGCAAAGAAATCGGTTTTGTCGATGAAATGAAAATAAAAGCACCTTTGGCTATGTTGGATGAAATCAGTAGAATGATTCGTTCTTTGATGCAATTGAAATGATTCTATCCTAGTAACTATAAACTAGTAACTAGTAACTCGTATGTTATTCTTACTTCTAACTATTGGTCCTGCGTTTTTATTTGCTTGTGGAAATATCTTGGAAAAGTCCGGGGTTTCGACTGTGGGCAAGCGCACGGGCGGAACTTCTAGGCCTTGGGAGTTTTTCAAGGGCGTCATCACAAATAAGTATTGGTGGCTTGGAATCGGGTGTTCCGGGCTAGCGACGGTGGGTTACTACATTGCGATGGCGCAATATGACCTTTCGCAGGTGCAGCCGATGATGGTTCTGAATCCGGTGCTGACGGCGCTTATGGGTTTTTGCATTTTGAAGGAAGCCTTGACGAAGCGCATCGTTGTCGCGATTTGCTTTGTGGTGGCAGGGCTTTTGTATTCCGTAGAAAATTTAGGCGAATCGACGGCTGTGCAGAATATCGGGACGCTCTGGGTGTATGCGGGTGGCCTTTGCTTTGCGACGTTGATTGCCCACATTTGGGTGAAGGACCGCGAAATGGTGGATTCGCTCATCATGGGTGTGGGTTTTGGACTTTCGGCGGCGTTTTACAAGAGCCTTGCGATGGATTTTGACCTCGACCATATTGATGCCTCGTCGGTGGCGAACTTGCTTTTGGATTTTAGGACTCTTGGTTATGTGGTGACGTACGGGATTGCGTTCCTTTATTCGCAAATTTCATTCTCTCGTGGGCGCGCGCTGTTTATTATTCCGTTCAGTGCAGCTGTCGGCGCGGCTGTGCCGACGTTGGCGGGAGCGCTTGTATTCTCGGAGGCGTTCCCGGTGGGCAAGGCTGTCTCCGTGTCGCTTGTGCTGATTGGCGCATGCCTGTTCATTGTCCGTCGTCCGAGAAGAAAGCCTAAAGTTTAGGGCTGTGCCGCTCCGCGGCTACACAAAGAAAAGAAAGCTTTTAAAAAGGATTTTTTTGACCATTCTATGTGCTTACAAATCCTGTAATTGCTATCTTATAATATCATGAGTTTTAATACCAAAATTGTTTGTATTGGCGCGGGTTACGTCGGTGGCCCCACTATGACTGTTATCGCCGACAAGTGCCCCGATGTCAAGGTGACGGTTGTCGATATTAACCAGTCCCGCATCGATGCCTGGAATAGCGAAAACCTTCCGATTTTTGAGCCCGGCTTGGACGATGTCGTAAAACGTGCCCGTGGGCGTAACTTGTTCTTTAGCACGGACATTCCGTCTGCAATTAAAGAAGCCGATATTATTTTTGTTTCTGTAAATACGCCGACGAAAACTTTTGGGCATGGCGCAGGGAAGGCGTCTGACCTTCAGTATTGGGAAAAGACGGCCCGCAACATTTTGGAAATCGCTGACGAAGGGAAAATCATCGTCGAAAAATCGACGCTCCCGGTACGCACGGCTGCGGCCATGGAACGCATCTTGAATTCGAATGACAAGGGTTTGCATTTTGAAGTGCTTTCGAACCCGGAATTTTTGGCGGAAGGTACGGCTATCAATGACTTGTTCGAACCGGACCGCGTACTTATAGGTAGTCACCAGACGGAGTCCGGCCTTGCCGCTTGCCAGAAGCTTGTGGATGTGTATGCCCACTGGGTGCCGCGTGACCGCATCTTGACGACGAACCTCTGGAGTTCCGAACTTACGAAGCTTACGGCGAATGCGTTCCTTGCTCAGCGTATCAGTTCCATCAACTCTATCAGCGCTCTTTGCGAACGTACTGGCGCCGATGTCGATGAAGTGGCTTTTGTGATGGGGAAGGACAAGCGAATCGGTTCGAAGTTCCTCAAGGCGTCCATCGGTTTCGGTGGCAGCTGTTTCAAGAAGGATATCTTGAATCTCGTTTATCTGTGCGGTTACTACGGACTGCCCGAAGTGGCTGCCTATTGGGAAAGTGTCGTGAAAATTAACGAGTGGCAGACGCACCGCGTTGTCGATCGCATGCTCGAGACGATGTTCAATACCATTGCCGGTAAAAAGATTGCTGTGTTCGGTTTTGCGTTCAAGGCGAATACGGGCGATACCCGTGAGAGTCCGGCAAACCTTGTCGTGCGCGATTTGCTAGCCGAACATGCACAGCCTGTCGTGACGGATCCGAAGGCGATTCCGGACTCTAAGCGCGACTTGAAGGATGTCATCGATCAGGTTGAATTCGAAGAAGATCCGTACAAGGCCGCCGAAGGTGCTCATGCGGTAGTCGTATGCACAGAATGGAAGTGCTTTGCAGAATTGGATTGGAACCGCATATACAAATCGATGGCCAAGCCAGCGTTTGTCTTTGACGGTCGTAATATTTTGGATGCCGATGCTCTTCGCAAGATTGGGTTTGAAGTGACGAGTATCGGTAAAGGTAAGGCGGAGTAATTTCGAAGAGAGAATATGGACTATGGCGTCTATTAGCGTTTTCGGTCTGGGATATGTGGGTTGTGTTGGTATTGCTTGTTTGGCTAAACTCGGTCACAAGGTTGTTGGATGTGACGTCGATGAAAGCAAAGTAAGACGAATTGCAAAGGGCCTCCCGACGATTGTCGAGCGTGATGTTGATGAAGTCATGCTGGAAGGCTTTAAGGCTGGGCTTATTTCGGCGACAACGTCTCCGATGGAAGCTGTGTCCAAGACCAATATCTCGTTTCTGTGTGTGGGAACGCCGAATGCTCCGGATGGACGTCTAGATACAACATATTTGATGTCTGCGGTCAAGTCCATTGCCGAAGCAATTCGCTCCAAATCGACTTTCCACATTGTGGTGATTCGCAGTACTGTTCCGCCGGGAACGAACGCCGCCGCGATTGAGTTGATTGAAAAAATCTCGGGCAAGCGCGAAGGCGTCAACTTTGCTGTGGCCTCGAATCCGGAATTTCTCCGTGAAGGCATGGCTGTCGCGGACTACCTGAACCCGCCGTTGACGGTTATTGGTTGCGAAAGCCGCCGCGCCCTTGACACCCTAAGGAACCTCTATTCGACGCTTGGCAGTGAAATTGTCGAAGTCGAGCCCAAGGTTGCCGAAATTATCAAGTTTGTCAATAATTCGTACCACGCGTTGAAGGTGACGTTCGGAAACGAAATTGGCGCTATTTGCAAGAAACTGGATATTGATAGCCACAGCGTGATGAACTTGTTCTGCAAGGATACGCAGCTGAATATTTCGCCGTACTATTTCAAGCCGGGATTTGCTTATGGCGGTTCCTGCCTGCCGAAGGATTTGCGCGGGCTCAATTTCTTGGCGGAATCCAATCAGGTGGATGTTCCGGTGCTTTCGTCGATTGAAAATAGTAACAACGAACACATCAAACGCGTGCTGAACCGCGTGCAAGAAATTGGCGTGCGCTCTGTGGGCATTATCGGCTTGACGTTCAAGGCCGGGACGGATGACTTGCGCAATTCAGCGGCAATCCGTCTTGCAGAAGGCGTGCTCGGGAAGGGCTGCTCCTTGAGCATTTATGACCGCTACCTGAATATCGCCCGTGAAACCGAGACGAATTTGCGTGAACTCAACAAGCGTATTCCGCACTTGCTGCCGCTTCTCGTGAAGGATGTCGAAGATGTCGTGGAATCGACTTCGCTTGTCATCATCACTGTTCGTAATCCCGAAATTCCTGAGCTAGTCCGTAAATATCCCGAAATTCATTTCTTGGACTTGGTGCGAATGAAAGATCCGTCTGTAGAAACATTGCCGAACTACGAAGGCTTTTGCTGGTAAACGAGTATGGATCTGTCATCGAAGGAATTATCAGGCAAAAAAGTCTGTATCGTTGTTGAAAACCTCCCGGTTCCTTTTGACCGCCGAGTTTGGCAAGAGGCGACATCGCTCCATGAAGCGGGCGCCGAAGTGACCGTAATTTGTCCAAAGACCAAAAAGTACCCTTTGGAATACGAGGAATTGGAAGGAATCAAGATTTATCGCCATCCATTGCCGGAAGCGAAAGGAACCTTGGACTACTTCAAGGAATACTTGTGTGCGCTTTATCATGAATTTCGTCTTTTGTTCAAGGTATTCCGCAAGCAGGGCGTGCAGGATGTCATCCATGCATGTAATCCACCGGACTTGATTTTTATTGCCGCGGCACCGTTTTTCTTTTTTACGCGCTGCAAGTTCCTTTTTGACCATCACGATATCAATCCGGAACTTTGGATTGCGAAATTCGGCAAGAAAGGTCTTGGCTACCGTGCCATGATTTTGGTGGAACGCCTTACGTATTTCTTTGCAAAGCATGCGATTGTGACGAACGAATCGTACAAGGAAATCGCCATGCGTCGCGGCAAAAAGCGCGAAGAGGATGTGACGATTGTCCGTAGCGGCCCGAATCTTTCAAAATTGAAGGTGGGGCCGGCAAAGCCTGAAGTCAAGGAAGGGTTCAATTACCTTGTCGGTTATATTGGAGTCATGGGCAAACAGGAAGGGATTGACCTTTTGCTGAGTTCTATCGATTACATCGTGAACAAGAAAAACCGCAAGGATATCCGTTTCTGCATCATGGGTGGTGGCCCGTCTTTAGATGAATTGCGGGCATTGAACGAGACGATGAATCTTACGGATTACGTTGAATTCCCAGGGCGCGTTTCGGATGAATATCTGGCCGATGTGCTGAATACGGCGGACGTGTGCGTGAATCCGGATTTGCCTTCTGAAATGAACGACAAATCGACGATGAACAAAATCATGGAATACATGGCGTTCGGAAAGCCAATTGTGCAGTTTACGCTCAAGGAAGGAATGTTCTCGGCGCAAGAGGCTTCGCTTTATGCGAAGAACACCGATATCGAAGATTTCGGAGACAAGATTCTGTGGCTTTTGGACAACCCTGAAAAGGCCGCTGAAATGGGCCGCTTTGGCCGCAAACGCGTTGAAAATGAACTCTGCTGGGAATACGAAAAGCCAAAGCTTATCGGCGCCTACAAGAAAATTCTGGGATTGTAAATTTATTTTGTATAAGAAAAAAGGGAAGTGTGATTCACTTCTCTTTTTTGTTTTCGAACTTTATATCTAATGTTTTGATAAGCGAATCGAGGCGGTGGGTGAGCTTTTCGGTGCCTGCTTGGGATAGATGACTGTAGTCGTGGGCTTCTTTATCGGTGTAGTCGTGCTTGCCCATTTTGTTTTCGTCCATTATGATGAAATTCGGGTATTTCTTCGCGATGCTTGACAAATCTTGTAAAACGTCCGGAACTTCGCTGCGGCGCAGTCCGGCATATCCGTAAGCTCCTGTTTCTGCATATTTGGGATTGATTGGTGGAATTACGCCAATTACGGTTATTTTATGGGCGCTGCAAGAGTCCATGAGTTCTGTCAAAAGTTGCAAATTTCGGTTATACCTGTCGGCTTTGTAATCCATCCAGCAGGAATCTTCGGTTATTGTAGGGTCTCCCCAACCATTAGCTGATGTTATCAGGTGACCGCGAGTTGGGCGGTTGTATTGAGCTTCGGTGGATACGCCTGGACTGTCGTAGGTCGCTTTGAATAATCCTTTAGGATAACCATCTTTCCAATAATTGTGGTTCTTGTCATATACATATCCTGGATAAGATTCGTATGCCTTGTAAAACATGTTGTTTGCGTTTTGCCCATTGTTATACGATCTGTCCAAATCTAAAGACATAATAAGCATTTTTAACTTCTTTAAGTGTGGGATGACATAGTTGTAAAAAAGTTCCGTAGTTCCCCAAAGTGATGCTGCTGGGGTTGCAAGATTTATGGCAAAGATTGAATTTGTAAATAATGTAGGGTCAATTCCATAGTAAGCTCTTGATGCTCCCATGATGACCGCATTTGTCGAATCCTTATATTGCCATATAAGTTCCATTTTGTAACGATAAACACTAGCTTGGTTGCATGCTCCCGAATTGTTGTAATACATACCTGCGCTATCCGGGTCGAGTTCAAAGTCTATTCCCGTTTCGTCTATTTGTGTATTTCTTGCTTTGCGTTCTACCCACAGATTCGGGTGCCAAAGTTCTTCGCCTTCGACAAGTTCGACAATGGAGCTGTCTTTGGGACTAGCAAGGACGATTTTTGTATGGGCCCCGTTTGCGTTGGTGAGCGTTGCCACGATGTTGGATGTGTTACCATCGGTCGCCCATTCGGTATGGTCGAACGTGTAGCCTGATGGTGATGAAATACTTTGTATTAACTTCCCGTTGCTGTCGGCGATGAAAATGCGTTCGTGCGTGGCGTACGATTTGCCGACGAATTTCTGGCCTTTTTTGCCGCCGAAGTCGAGGAACAAAGTGCGTTTGCTTTTGTCTTGAGCAAGCGAAACATTGCACGCTTGTTCTTTGTCGTACCAAATGGTGTCGCGTGCTTTTTCTGTAATTGTAGAGCCGGATTTTGCAATGCGTGCACGGAGGAGCCTTGCTCCCGAAACGGCCAACGTGTTGTCTTCGCTGATGCCGCCATGGTAGGCTCCGTCAAAGAGTTTTTGCGGAGTTCCGAATTTGCCTTTGGAGAATTTTACCTGCCAGGTGGCGCTCCCCTTGAAAGCGGATTCATCCTTGTTG
>JAEEGK010004964.1_pt1 | contig 32297 bp, 14 predicted proteins | sample 8958771 | NCBI WGS metagenome assembly JAEEGK01 (sample SAMN16246547, study PRJNA631951) | gut metagenome | biome: gut microbiome; feature: rumen; material: SC-attached | host: Bos | place: Iran: Karaj | collected 2018-10
ATCCCCAATCCCCAATCCCCAATCCCCAATCCCCAATCCCCATTTAGTTTTAATTATATTATAATTTGAAATATAATCAATTGTACTAATTAAAATTTATCTTTCTTTTAAATAAAAATTAAATTTTTTTTATATTAAGCTTTTTAATTTATTTATTTTATTTATGATTTGGTTTAATAAATGGATTTATATTTTTTGAATTATCCATCATATTATTAAATGTTTCTATTTGATTATTTAGATTTTGTATCAAAGGACTTTGAGTATTAATTTTTGGGTTTATTAAATTAATTATATTTTCATTATTATTCTCAATCTTTTGTCTTTTTTTATTAAATTTTTGTGATTTTCTTATTTTCTTAGCTTGAATTTCTTCATTATCATCAGAAAATTCCATTTCATCTGAAGAAATTTCTTCATCATAAGCATTTGATGCATCACATCCTTTATGTTTATTTTTAATTTCTTCTGTATTAATAATCAATGCTTTATTACTACATAAATATAATTCTTCATTAATATTTATTTTAATTTTTTGATCAATTAAATTAGGATAAATCCTTATAATATAAATTGGATAATCAATTTGACCCATTACATCATCAATAAATCCAATAGGTATTTTATTTATATTAAATATTATATTATCTAAATTAATTACTTTATTATTTATACTATTATTTTGTGATTTCATTAAAATTTTTCCTTCTACTATATCAGTGACATAACCACATAAAGTAAAAACATCATTATCATTAATTTGAAAAGGAATTGGTAACTCTTTTCTTTCAGAATCAATTATTTCATTTTTAGTTCCTGTATATGAATTCATACCAGCATCATCTTCTTCTGGATTTTCATATAATTTTTTTATTTTTTTTAATTCTTCTAAATATGTTTTTTCATCTAATTTAGCTTTTTCTTTTTCTTCTTCATCTTCACTAAAATTAACATCATCTAACATTTTATCAATATTATTTATTGATTCATCCTTTGATTTTTTATTAGTGTCTAATTCAAAAAGTGTATTATTTTCCATTAAATCAATTAGATAAAATTTTAAAAATATTTTTGTAAAATAATAATAATGTTTAAATATATTTATCATTTAATAAATGCTCAAGTTAAAAATATATATTAACTGATTAAATATACATATTTTATGATTTATTGTTTAATTTATATAATTTATTTTTCACTGTTATTCAGGATTTTTTTCTTCAATTATTTTTTTTAAACCATTGTTCGAATTTTTTTCTTTCATTGAAGATTCTAATGATTGAATTAAAGTTTTTCTATCTTTTGAAGTTGATAATAAAGTCATTAAATTTAATTTAGGTTTCCCTCCAAATAAACTATGATTAATACTTCCTCCTCTACTTATTATATTACTTTTACTTCCAGCATAGGAACTATCATCTTTAAAATCTTCACCAATATTTTCATTTATTATTTTATTATATTCTCTTGATAACAATTTATTTATACGTTCTGTATTTTTTTTAAATTTTTCAAGATTTTTTTTATATTCTATTAACTCATTTTTAATTTCTTCTATATTATTAACTTGTTTATCTTTTAATTTTTTTAAATTTTGACATTTATTATATGTAGATATAAAATTAGTTTCATTAGAAAAAGGTTTTTCATTATTCATTTCATCAATTATTAAATCTACTTTTTCATTATATTCTAAAATATTTGGATATGAATTTTCAAAATCTAATTCAAAATTTGAATTAATTTCTTTATATTTTCTTCTTAAATTTTCTATTATTTCCATTGCTTCTTTTTCTGTTTCATTTATATCTTTTTTAATATCTTTAAAAATTTCAGAAGGATGAATGTAATCATCTTCAATATTATTATTTAATTCATCTAATTTATTTTCTTTTTTTAATCCCATTGACAATAAGTTTTCATTTGCTTCATTCTTAATATTATATAATTCATTATTTAATACAATCAATTGTTCTTTTTCAATTACTTGATGTTCATTAAATTTCGAAATATGCTCTTCAATACAATTATTACATAAAGAAATTTGACATTCTAAACAAATATATAATTTTTTCTGAGTCCCATGAATTTCACATAAAGGAGAATATTTTTCGATAATATCTTTATAATATTTATCTTCTTTTTTAATATTGTTTAATTTTTTTGGTTTTTCTGAATTCTTAAATTCCATACTAGAAATAGTAATATTTACACTTTCTCTTTCAAACATTTCTTTTTCATTTTTTTTTGAAATTTCTGAAAGAGAAAATGATATCATCGATAAATTTAAAGTATCTACATCATATTTGTTTGCGTTTTCTGAGTCTTGTTGTATAATATCATTTATTTTTCTATCATCTTGAACTAATTTACCTTTATAATATAATTTTATGTCTTTCTTTTCTTTTTTATAATAATTATCAATTATATTTTGTTTTAAATCTTTTATTGTATAATTAGATTTTATTTTTTCATTTATTTTTTTATTATCTTTATCTATTATACAGTTTATTAACCTATCATTATTTAAATTTGCAATATTTGTTGTTACTATTGTATGATTTGTTATATTATTTGTTTTATAATTATTTATATTATGTCTTGGCCGATCACTATTAGAAACACAGGCACATCCCATTATTCAATTTAATTTAATAATTTTTTTTCATTATTTTTTTAAATTATTTATTTTTCATAAAAATATTATTTCAAAATATTTAAACTTTATTTTAAAAATTAAATCGACTATCACTATTTTAAACCATTTTAAATTGATATATTCATTTGATAATTGATAGTATAGATATAAAAATTTATATTATAAACTCCCAACTCACTTTTTTTACAAACTTATATGAAAATAAATTTTTTTATGTTAATTTTTTAAATTTAAAAAAAATGAAACAAAATAAAAAGGATTTCAAAAAAATTATCTTTGCTCAAAATAAGTTAAAACAAGCTTTAAAACTGAATAATCAAAAACCAATAATATTAGAAACCTTTGCTCAATCAAATAAAAACATACATTTAAAAAATAAACACAGAAATAAATCAATGTCTGAGAAAAAAATATTAAAAATACAAGAAAATAGATTATTATCAAACACTATATTAGAAGTAGATTATTTAAATTTTTCTCAAATGAACATTGAAGATAAATTTTTAAAATTATCAAATTCTTTTAGTCAATTAGAATACGAATATAATAAAAGAATTAATAATAGATATGAAGATTGTGAATCTCCTTTAGACACAATAAGAATAGAAAAAGAAATTGAAAAAAAAAATAATGAAGAATTAAATAAAACTCCTTCTACAGTTTGTAATTATTATACTAATAGTGATTTAAATTCTCCTTTAAAAAATATAAATGAAGATATTTATGTGAGAAAAAATTTAAATTTAATATATAATCAAATGAATAATAGTAAAAAGGAAATTAATTCAAAAATTAAAAATAAAAATGAAAAAATAATGAATAAAAAACAACAAAATAAAGAAATGATGTTTATTAAAGTTAATAAAAAAAAAATAGATGAACAACCTAATAAAATAATTAATAATAATACTAATAATATTAAGAAAAATAATAGTAGACAAAAAGTTAAAAATGATAAAAAAGAAGAAACACAAAAAAATAATTATACAAATACAAATTTTTATCATGGAAAAACATTATTTAATAATTATATTAATAGTCCTTTAATCAATAAAAAAAATCAAAAAAATAATGTTTTAATATCAGGAAAACCAAAAAATAAAATGTTAAAATGTAGAACTGCAAGTATGGATGGTTTAAAATATAATTCAAAAACAAATTCAAATTCAATGTATAATAATAATAATAATTCAACAATTAAAATAAACAAAAATAATTCATCAAATCATAATTTAGTTTATTTAAATAATACTGATAAAAGAAAAAAAAGATTAAGTCAACAAAAACCAATAATGCTTTGTTTTGACCAAATGAAATATGAAAATTATTTTGTGACTCCAACAAACAATAAAACTTTAGAAAATAAAAAAACATTATTAACAAATAATAAAAGTCATCAAAATATATTAAAGAATTATGTAAATAATGCAAAAAATAAAAGTGCATCAACAATAAAAGTTCAAAATAAATGTCATAATAAATCAGCTTCAGTATATAATATAAATAAATCAAATAAAAATATATATGAGAAAAAAATGAAAAATTCAAATAGTTCAATTAAATTAACAAATAATGTAAAAATAACAGGAAATAATCCATTAAAAATATCAAAAACTTTAACAGAACATAATATATTAAATAAAATTCAAAAAACGCCAAAAAATTCAAAAATGAGTTTTCTTTCTTCAATTTCTTCAGTTCAAAAAACTAATTATAATTCTTCTGCAAAAACTCAAAAAATTATTCCTTTTGAAAGTAATTCAAATTTAAAGATATTATCAAATTTCAGTTTTTTTAAAGGAGCAAAAGCAAAAACCCAAAGTGAATTAAAGCAAAGAAAATATTTAAATTTTAATGGTTCTGGAAATAGTAATAACAATAATTATAATAATCCATATAATAACCAAAACTTTAATTTTGAAAAAAATGTTAAACAAAAATTACTTGATAGAATGAATAATGCAATGAAAAATAATTGGAATTATTTATATCCAAATCAAGAAAATGAAAGTAAAAAAATATTAATTCAAAATATAAGTGAAATTATTCAAACTCCAAATAAAGATAATTATTGTGATTATTCAAATAGTGGAAATAAAGGGAAAAATGATTCTGATTTAAAAGAATATTTTCAAAAAGATTATAAAAAATTTCCCAATAGTAATAAAACTGGGATTGGAAATGATGAAGAAGAATTTTTTGAATAATTATAATATAATTAAAAAACATTTTTTTAAATTTTTATAATTTTATTATACTATTATAAAAATTAATATATAAATACATTTTATATTAGAAAAGTGATATTATTATCATCGAAGGATACTTTTAAATTTTTTGTTTTGATTTTATTTCTTTTATTCAAAGAACTAAATAATTTAGGATAAATTCTTTGAAAATCTCCTTGTAAAATTTTAATATAAGTACTTCTTGAAAAACTTTCAATATCAATTGGCATTATTGTGTTCAAAAAAGTATTAAATTGAGTCAATAAATATAATCTATTTTTATTATTATTGTCTGAATTATATCTTACTCTTCTTTGTTTATGTTTATAACAATCTATAATATATAAAAAAAAAACTACAAATAATATTATAGAAATAGCTGTCGTTCCTATTTTATAATGAGAACGATTGAATAATAGATAAGATAACTTCCTTATTACTGGATTATAAAAAGAATAGATGTATTTTGCCCAAGAAACAACATTTATCATTATTTTGTTATTTTAATAATTATTTAAAAATTTATATTATACTATAATAAAAAAATAAAGTGAAACTTTTAAATTACAAAAAAAATAATAAAGAAAAAAATAATAAAAATTATTTATTATTTTTTTTTTCCTCTTTTCTTTTTTTTCCCTTTTTTTTCTTCAGGTTTATTCAATAACCCACTTCCTGGTCTAGGTAAATAAACAAGAGAAACAGGTTTACTAGTAAAAGGTCTACTCATTAAATCTCCAAAAGCAGGATTATATTCTCCTCTAAAAGGTTCAACTTTAAATTCATTTTTAACTTTAGTTTTAAGAACCCCACTACCACTTGCAGAATTAATATCAGGATATTCAACATTTTCAATTCCTCCTAATTTTTCCATTTTTTCAAAATTAACCTTATCCATAGTTCCCTGTTCATTTTCGATAAATTCTCCCATTTTCATTCTTAAACCTAATAAATTATCTTCATATTTCTTATAATGTCTAGAAGCGAATTCACTTGCAGTTTTCGGTCTTGTTAATTTAGGTTTTGGTTTAGGAACTTCAGGAGCATATTCATCATAATTTTTGTAGTCAAAAGCTGATAAAGGAGTATAATGTTGTATATAACCTAATTTAGGTCTGTCTATTATATTTACATTACACATTTTTGCACTTAATAAACGAGCTTTTAATACTTTGTCATTTACTGTTCCAAAAGCTACTTCATCATTTTTTACTTTACCTGTTATTTCTTGATTTTTTCTATTATTTTCTAAAGTAAAATCTCTATTTAAATTTGATTCTATTTTAAAATCTGTTTTTGGCTTTTCCATTAATTGCTTTACTTTTGCTTCTTTTTTAGGCAAATTTTCTATTCGAGTATAACATACTTTATTCCTTAATATTGTTTTATTATTTGGTTCTGGACCTTCAAATTTAAAAGGAATAATTTCACTTTTTGCTGAAGAGGGTTTTATTGAACTAATATTATTAGAATTATTCTCAGTAACATTTGAACTTACTTTTACATGTCCTTGGACATTCATGTTTAAATTAATATTCTCATTTTTTTCCTCTTCATCATGTTCTTCTTCTTTAATTAACTCATCAACATCCTTATCAACTTTGAATCCTTTTTCATAAACATTAACAATACTTTGTAAATAATTTTTTCTTTCTTTCTTCTCATTAAATTTAGCTTTAGCTTTTCCATAATCTTCTAAATATTTTTTCATTTCTTCTTTATTTCTTTTTTCCATGATTTCTTTATTTTTAGCAATTTGAATTTCTTTTTCAATAACTAATCTTGAATGTTCATAATTAGGTCTTGCATAAGCATAAGCACTTTTAATTTCCCTTTTAGGATTAATAGGTTTTAATTCTTCATTAACTCCAATACCAGAATGACTAAACCATTGTTGTCCAGTTTTGGTTGCATAAAATGTACTTTTTAAACTAATAGAAGAATTTCCAGTTCCAACTTTACCATGAAATCTCTCTAAATTAAATCTTAAATCTGCCATTGTCTTTTCATCTTTCTTAAACTTTTTAGGAGGATTAACTGTTTTAACTTCAAAAGATTTTAATCTATCTTTTGGAGGTTCTAATCCAGGAATATTTGTTCTATGTAATTTAAATTGTTCCATTTCATAATCTTCATCTTGTATTAAAATGTCATCTGAAGGTAATTCTTCTGGAATATATATTTCATCTGGATTTTTATCAGTTCTGTAACTTATTTTATCTAAAGAATCCCATTTTTCTAATTTATCAAAATACCATCTATAAATTTGACGAATTTTATCATCTCGAATTTGGTTGTTTGGAATGTAAATTATGAAAAGTAAAAGACGTTCTAAATGAGAATGTAAATTTTTTTTAAATTTTTCATGCTCCATTGGTATTCCATGTGTTACAAGTTCATCTACTTCTTTTTTATATGCTAGAAGACTTTGTTTTAATATATTTAATTCTTTGAAATTTTGAGACTCTAAAATTTCATCTATTTTCTTTGTTAATTGTACTGTTGTTACAATTGGTCTTTTTTCTTGTACTGGAGCTTCTTCTTCTTTTTGTTCATAGTACATTTTTTTTATTTTAAATTATTTTTTAATAAATTATTAAAATATATTAGATATATAAAATTTTGAAATATTAAAAAATATTTTATTATAAAAAATGAAAAAATATTTTCTCTTATTATTTTTAATAAAAACAATTTCCAGTGCTTTATTATTTAAAATAAACCCAAGTGAAGAACAATGTTTCTACGAAGAATTATTTTCAGAGACATCAATAATATTAAAATGGAAAATTTTCACTCATTCAAAGGAGAATGTAACATCAATATTACCTACAATAAGTATAATAGTATCGTTTGAAAATTCAGGAAATATAGTGTATGAATCTAAATTAATATCAAAAAAGAGTAAAGCTACTTTTACAGTTAATGAAGATGGAGCATATAAAATATGCGTGAAAAGGAGAAAATATAATGGAAGAGATGCACCTAAAGAACAAGTTTATGGTAATTTAAAAATTACAAGTATTAATACTGATGATATAAATTTAGCTGATGCTGTTTCTTATGAAGATCTTGGAATTTTTTATAATAAAACAGAATCTATCAGAGAATTAACTGAAGGAATTCTTAATTATCAAAATAGTCAAATGGAAATGGAAAATACTTCTTCACAAGAAACTATTTATTATACTAAATGGTATAGATATATTACTTTAACTCAAGTTGTTTTAACTTTGATTGTTGGGTTAACTCAGTTAAATAATTTTAGAAGGTTTTTAAAAAGTCAACATGTTATTAATTAAAAAGATTTTAATATTAGAAACTATTTATTACATAATTTTTTTTTATATATCAAATATTTTTTTTTAGATAAAAAATTAATTTTATATTTTTAAATATCATTTAAATATTAATTAATTTCTAACAATATCTAACCAAATTTTGATCATTTTCATCTATTGATATATATCTATTATTTATTAACTGTTCTAATCTTTTAGTTATAAATTCTTTGTCAGATTGAAAAGGAAGATTTTGATAAACTTCATTGATTAAATCTTTTTTATTCATAATTTTTTTAGGTTTCAAAATTTTCATTAAATAACAATCACAAACAGGTTTTCTATCTTCAATAGTTTTTTTTTCAATTTTTTCATTTTCTTTAAGAGAAGTATTTACTTGATTAATATTAATTAAATTAATTTCATTATTATCACTTTGAAAAGTATCATTAAAACTGTAAGTATCATTTTCACTATTATAATTTAAAATTTTACAATTAATAATATCTCGTAAATGTTCTTTTAAAATATCTTGTTTTAAATTAGTTAAAGACTCAATTTCATTAAAAGTTAAATTAATTTTATTTTTCTTAAAATTTAAAAGAATAATAGTATGTATTCCATTACATTTAATTAAATAATTTTTATTTTCATTTCCAATAAATTCTATTTCAGAAGAACAATAAGGTAAATGCCAGTTAAGAGTTTTTCCAGGGTTTTTTCCTTTATAAAAATTATAAAATTCATTTTGAACATTATTAATATTATCATTAATATTTCCTGTAATTATTTTAGCAATTGGCCAAGAATAATTTGAATAAACTGAAAAATTAAAATTAATATTTGAATCCTTTAATAAAGTAGATTGTTCAATGAAATTTTTATTTAAATTATTACTTAATTTAACATCTGAAATCATTTCTTCACTTTTACTCACAAAGAAATTTCCACATTCATTTTTTAATTGTTCAATTAAATAATTTTGTAACTCTTCACTAACATTTAAATCATATAAACATGATATTGCTAATCTCTTTATAAAAAAATGTTCAAACATATCTTTATTTTCTATAAATTTAAATAAATTAATAAATTCGTTTATTTCTTCTTTTAGTTTTTCTATTGGTTCTTTTTTTGCTGATTCTGTTAAAATATAATTAATATATCTACTGAATATATCTGTTATATAATTTTGTTTTATATTTATTACTTTAATTAAATTTTCTTTTATTAATGATTTAAAAGATTCTTCATTTAAAAATGAAATTGTTATGAACTTATTTATATTTGTTTTTAAGAGAATTAAATGATTATAAAGTTCTAAATAATTTGAAGCATAAAAATCATATATTTTTTCAGAACATTTTTGAATATATTCACTAAACTTTTTTTTTAATTCAGATTCTAATTTTATTCTTTTAAATAATATAAATAATTTATTCATTAATTCAAAATCTTCTGAAAATATTTTAGATTTATCTTTAAAATCAAAAAATTTTTCAAATATTATTTTTATTTTATCTTTCAATAAAATATTATTTAAATTATTAAATAAAGGTTTTAAACTGAGTACATTTAAATAATCTAATATTAAAGTTTTTTCTAAAGAAAAAACTGTATCTATATAATTTATATAATCTTGAAGACTTAATTCTTTAATTTTTATTGTTGTATTTAATTCATAAAATTTTTGAGTTTCTTCTAAAAATAATTTATTAAAGTATTCTTTATATAATCCACTTTCTGTTAAAAAATTAATTAAAAGTTTAATATCATTTAAATTCGATTTTATATTTTCTTCGTTAATAATAATTTCTTGATTAATAATTTTCAATCTAATATTATTTATTTTATAAATTGTTATTTTAATTATAAAATATAAATTATTAATATCTGAATTTATTAATCTTTGTTTTAAAGATTCAAGAAATTTTGAATAAAACATATTTTTTTGAACATTTCTATAAACTTTATTTTCATATTTATTAGTTATTTTTCTTAACAAATTAAAGTTATTAACTACATTAATCCAAATATTATTAAAATTATCGAAAAATTTATCCTTATCTTGATTTATAATTTCATTTAATTTAATATTCATTTCCAAAGCAAAATTAACTAAAATATTTTCTATATTATCAATAATAGTTTGTGGAATTTCATAGTTTAATAAATCATTAATTTTAATATATATTTCTTGAAAAACTTGTTGTGCTTTTCCTTCTTTTAAAATATTAATAAAATTTGATGTAATTTCATTCCATTTTTCTTCTAAAAATTCTTTAGTTGGTTCTTTAATTTCTTCTTTGAATTTACAATTAAGTAATAAATTCCTTTTTAAATTTTTTAATTGAGAATGCATTTATAAATAAACAAAAAAATTAATTTAAAAAAATTTATAATTAAAAACAAATTCAACAGTTTCCTCCAAAATAAAAATAAATAAATGAAAAGAAATTTTAAAAAATAATAACATTTAAAAAAAAAATGAATTTTTTGACAAACCTAAAATCAAAAATAGAAAATTACAAAAATTCAAATAACTTAGAAGAAAAGAGTAAATTATTAAAATCTTTAAAATTATCATGTCTCCAATTAACAACTTTACCTCCAAGTAATGACAATCCAAAAGAAGAAGAATATGAAATAGCAAGAGACATATGTGAATTAGAAATGGAATTTGCATTAGAACAAAAGAATGAAAAATTATTTGAATTAGCATATTTAAGAGTTAAACAATTTTATTTTGACTTTGATAAAATTTTAAAAAAAAAAAGTGAAAAATTCTTATATTATGTTGGATTATATTTATTACATCTATTATCAAATAATAGAACATCAGATTTTTCAACAGCAATAGAATTAATTGATATTCAAGATTTAAATAATCAATATATTAAAGTATCAAGAAATATAGAACAATGTATTATGGAAGGTAATTATAGACAACTTGCAGATTTAAAAAATTCAACAGATAAATATTATAATTATTATTTAGGTAAATTTGATAATGCTATTAGATTTCAAATTGCAAGATCTGCTGAAAAGTCTTATGATAGTCTTAAAATTAATGATGCTGTTAATTTACTCATGTTAAAGAATGCTGATGAATTAAATAATTTTGTTAAAGAACAAAATGAAGGAGATTTTGAAAATAGAGAAATTGATTGGAAAATATCTAATGATAGAATTTTATTCATTCCTTTAAATAAAGAAAAAGAAAGTATTCCTGCTCATGATATTATTAGAGATACTTTCATTTTGGGAAATGAAGTTGAAAAAATTATTTAGATTTAATTAAGAAAAATATAAAAGAAACAATAATTTTAATTATTTAATCATTAATATTTAGTTAAATATTATACTCTTACATATTCAATTATTAAAATAATCAAAAAAGAAATATAATTTATTTTATTCATTAAATATTATCATCATTATTTTTTAAATTTTTCATTTCTTCTTTTACTTTAGCAAGTCTTTCATATTCATTTTTAATATTTTCTAAGTTATCAGACAATTTTTTATTATTCCTTTCTAAAGTTTTTAATCTTTTAGTATAATTATCATATAATCTTTCTAATTGAACAGTTCTTTGATTTTGCCCAAATTCATTTTTCATTTTATAAGCAGGATTATCAGTAAAAATAACTCCTTCTCTAGTATCTCCAATAGTTTGTCCAATAATATCAGTACTTCTTTCTTGTAAATTATTCATTTCCAATTCTAAATTTTTAAAATGTTCAACAGTAGTTTTATATTTTCCTCTATAACGATAAACTCTCATAAAAGTATAAATTCCTCCTCCTATAATTATTAGAAAAATTAATATAAATATTATTATTCCACGCCTCTGTTCTATTAATACATTTTCCTTTATTGTTAAAGGAGCTATATTTGTTACTGGTGAAAGTATCACTGCATAAATACCTGGCTCACTTATTCTTCCTTGTAATTGTAATTCTGATAAACTTTCAGTTTTGGAAGAACTATTAACACATTTCCAATAAAATGATTCATTTAATTTTCCAAGACAAACATCTTCAGTTTTATTTAAATTTTTAAAAGAAAATAAATCACTTGAATTTCTACTAGTATTTGATTTATCAAATTTTTCAGGGAAATCATATAATAAAGTTAAAAGAACTGGATTATATATTTTATAATTATTATCAATAAATGAAATATTAATAACAGATGAAAGAACACTATATTCAAAAGAAAGAGTAGAATTTTCTTCTGAATCAGCATAAGGAAAAGCAGATAAAATATCAGAATATCTAGTTCTATCATATTCAAAGTAAGTATTTGGAATTTCACTTCTAGGAACATTTCTCAATAAAATTGTAGTTTCATTACTTTTCCCTTCTAAATTTCTAATTGAATCAGAAGGAACATATAATTTCCCAATAATTAAATTTGAATCACCAATAACGAAAGATATATCAGAATCAATTTTAGGATAAATTTCAACTCGAAGAGATGAAACACCAAAATTTCTTTTTGAACTCTTACAATCAGAAATTAAAGGAACACATGAACCATCAATGCATCTGAAAGGAGCTTCAATAGTAGGACAAGAAGATTCTCCTACACATTCTGCTAAATTTTTCACACAATGTCCAGTTGAACAAAGTAAAGGAGAATCATTAGGACATCCATTATAAAATATTTTTTCCTTTCTACATATTCCATCAACAGAAAGAGTCATATTTTCCTCACATATAATTTCATTGTCATTCGGGCATTGAGTATTATTTTGAACACATGATCCATCTTTGCATTTAAAAGGTAATTCAGATGTAGGACATCCAGGATAAATTGGACAATCTTCCATTTTCAATCTACAAGTTCCATCATAACAAGTAACTTCATTTTCTTCACAATATGTTTTATAAATTATTGATGAATTAGTATCTGATTGTTGTACACAATCTCTAGGTGAACTAGAGCATTTACCATGAATACATTTATATGGTTTAGATGAGGGACATATATTTTCAATACAATCAAATATTGTAGATACACAATTACCATTCTGACATAAAATTGGATTTTTAGCAGGACATTTTTTATGATTATTACATCCACTCATTGATTGTTGGCAAGTTCTATCAAAGCAAATAAATTGATTACTTTCATCAATGCAAGAATTAATACTTTTACAAAAAGTCGTTTTTTCAACACAAGAACCATCAGCACATAAAAATGGCTTATAATCAGGACAAACTATACTAATATCACATGAATATAAAGAATCTCCACCTGGAATATAAGGATATCTTTTGCATTCACCATTAGCACATCTGAAAGGTTCTGATAATTTACAATTATAAGAATTAAAACAGCTTTCTGGTCTTTCCCCGCATTTTGCAGTAGATTCAATATATAAGCATTGATAAGGTTTTTCTTTAATACAATCTTTACCCTCTGTTCTGCATTTCCTCATTGAGGAAACACATTTCCCATTTTCACATTGAATTTTGGAATCAATAGGACATCCATTATCTATTTCACAATCACTTGATATTGCTACACATTTCCCAATACCGGCGCATTTATAAGGACGTTCAATATCACATCCATTTCTTCTATCAAAATTTTCATCATAAGACTCACATAAATCAGGATCTTCAATGCATAATCCTGAATCAGAACATTTATATGGTTTGATACTTGGACATCCAATTGAATTCAAACATTCATTTTTTGAAGGAGCACATGTTCCATCTTTACAACGAATTGGTAAATTTGGAGGGCATGTATTTATTTTAGGACAGTATGATTCATTTTCTTGACATGAACCATCATCACATCTTATTTCTTCTTCTTGACAAGGTAATACTAATTTACATTCTTCAAAATAATCAACTTCTATTCCATTTGCACAAAGAGGTTTTAAATTTAAAGAATAATAATTATTAGAATGACAATTTGATTTTGATTCTACACATAAACCATCATTACATCTTATTGGTTTTTCATTTGGACAAATTGGAATACTGCATTCTCCTTTATTTAAATCAATACATGTATTATCAGCGCATTTAAATGGAGCATCTACAGGACATCCATTTTCCTTTGGACATGTTTTAGTTAATGGAAGACAACTTCCATCAGGACATAATCTAGTTCCAGAAGGGCAATTTACTTTAATTGAATCATCACAACTTCCAGAAACACATTCTCCGTTTTTACATTTATTTGGCTTATTATATGGACATCCATTCTCTTTTTCACAATGGTCTTTATTACTAACACACATTCCATTTTTACATTTATAAGGGAAAGATAAAGGACATTCTTGCTCAGGACAATAAGCTAATTTTTTCCTACACGTACCATCAAAACATTTAATAAACTGAGCTGGACAATCACTAATTTCCTTACAACTATCAATAGATTTAGCACACATATTATCAGGACATTTAACAGGATTAGAACTATCACATAAATTAGGAGGTAAACAATCAGCTCTTTTACTTAGGCATCTTCCATCCCAACATAATATAGGTGCATCACTAGGACAATTAGGCATTTCCGGACAATCATCAGGATTTTTTCTACAAGTATTGTCATAGCATCTAAAAGGAGCATCCATAGAACAAGTAATGTGAGTACCGCAAGTATCTTTCATAGAACAAGAACCATCAGGACAATCTTTCATAGGTTTGGGACAAGACTGAAATTCAGGACATTGATCCACTGTTTCCTTACAACTCATATCCCAACATTTAACAGGTCTATTAACAGGACAGATAATTCCAGTGGGACAAAAATCTCTACTTTTTCTACAAGAATAATCAAAGGAGCAGAGAATATCATTAGGATTAGTACAAGTAGAAACATACATAGAAGAAGGTGATTCACATTTATTTCTGCAATTCCCATCATAACACAAAGTAGTATTTTTAGGACAAGTAACTTGAGAAGGACAAAGGAACTTACTACTACTGCAAGTTCCATCACTACATCTTACCATAGATTCATCACAGGAAGTACCTTCACTTGCAATTAAACATTCATTAATGGTTCTATGACAAGAACCGTCATTACACCTAACTGAAAATTCATGAGGACAAGTAGGAATAGAAGGACAATCATTCAGTGATTTTCTACATTCCCCATTAGGACACCTAATTGGAATAAAAGAAGGACATCTAATATAATTTGGACATTCTTCTAAATTTTCAACACATCTATCATCAGAACATCTTACGCTTAATGAAGTTGGACAAGCAATCATTGATGGACATTTAGTTGCTTTTTCTGTTAAGTTACTTACACATGTTCCTTCCCAACATCCTAAATTTTTTTCACAAGTTGATGGAATTATATCATCTTCATTATAACTACAAATATATGGATTTACTAATTTATAAGGACTCTCACAGTACATTGATGAAGGACATTGACCAACTGATTCTACACATGTATATGCACAATATTGATGACTTTCATCACATTGAGAATCTGATGTTATTAATGGTATTAAAATAAAGAGAAAAAGTATTTTGTTCGAAATCATTAGTATTTTTTTTTTTTTTTAAAATTATTTATTTTTTTTTAAATTTATTATATTTATAAATTTATATTATTAGTTTATTTAATTAAAATGTTAAATACATTCTAACCGAAATAAAATATAAAAATAATTTAAAAAGTAAGATGGGAATTTGTTTTAATTGTCGAAAAAAAAGTATTAATAATAAAGATGTGATATTAAACGAAACAACATCTTCACAAAAAATAAATAAAACTCTAATGCCTCAAAAAGGGAAAAATTTTATAAAATTAAAAACAAGAAAAATTCAAAATATAAATGAAAATGCAATTCCTTCTTTTACATCAACAGAACTTTTTTTAAGAGCAAAATCTTTTTCTCATTTTCCAGATAATTTAAACTCAAGTTTTGGAATGATATTCAACTCAAATAAAAAAATGAATAAAAAATTGGAAATAGAAAAAACTACAACAATAAAAACAATAAGTGATAAAAAATCAGAAATAAAAGAAAATAAAAATAAAGAAAATGAAAATTATGATTCTCAGAATATGGAATATGAAATAGAAAAAGAAAATGAAAAAAATAATTTTCCAATAGATGATAATAAATATATTATTAACATTTTAAAAGAACATTTTCTTTTTTTTGACTTTGATGAAAATACTTTAAATCTTTTAATAGATGAATCAACAGGAATTCAATTAGAAAAAAATATGATAATTTTTAAAGAAGGAGAAGAAGCAAATTCTTTTTATATATTAAGAAAAGGAGAAATAGAAATTTTTGATAATTTTAATTCAAAAATAATAAATAAGAAATATTCAACTTTTGGTGAAATTGGATTAATAAATATAAATGCAAAAAGAAAATATACTGCAAAAACAAATTCAATTGCCCAATTATATGTTATTGATAAAAATTTATATTTATCTTATAAAAAAGAAAATAATAATATTGAAGAAAATAATGAAGATAAAATGAATATTTTTGAAAAGCAAATTATATTTAAATTTATTCCTTATATTGAAAAAATATCTTTTATGAATTTATCTTTAATACAAACATATAATAAAAATAGTAATATAGAAATAAAAGATTCTTTTAATATAATAGATAATAATATAATGTCTTTTAAAAGAATATATGTTATAAAAGGAAAAATTCAATTTTCATTTTCTCAAGACAATTCTTCAAATACAATATCAGATTATATTAATAATGGAAATATATTTGATTTAAATTCTGCAATTTTTTCAACTTATAATCAAATTTTAATAATTTCTTTATCAAAAGGAAAAATAAAAGAAAATTCAATAAAAGTTATTTCTTGTATAAATGATACTAAAGTTTTTATTTATAATGATAAAAGTTTAATTGAATGTTTTGGAATATGCCCAATATCATATTTATTAAATATATGTTTAAATTATTTTATTTCTCAAGATTTAATATTTTCAAAAATAATACAAAATTGTCAGATTCCAAATGAAATGATAAGAGATTTATTTCAAATAAAAAGATACAAAAAAAATGAATTAATAGTATCAAAAGGGTTATCAAATAATAATAAATGTTTCTTAATTTTAAATGGTAAAATTTCAAATAAAAAACAAAACTCACATGAAATTAGTAAAGGTCACTTTTTTAAAGGAGAATTAATGTTTATTTTTCAAGAATTAGAAATTGATATTTATGCAATAAATGATTCTATAATATGTGAAACAACAAAAGATTATTTAATTTCTACTTTAAAACAAAAAAATTTAAATACTACTTTTATAATATCATTATTTAATATTTTAAATAAATTCCAAATTTTTAGTCAAATAAGCATTCAAAGTGCTTTTGAAATAGTAAATAATTTAAATATTAAAATATATAATGAAAAAGAAATAATTTTGAACCAAAATCAAGAAGTAAATAAATTTTATTTAATTGAAAAAGGAATAATTCAAGCATCAAATTCAGAAAAAAATATAAAAATCTTTGAAAAGGGAAATTCATTTGGAGAATTTTTTATATTAAATGAACAAAAAAGTACATATATATTTAAATGTATATCTAAAGAGGCAATATTATATGAATTATCAAGTAATTTTTTTTTAGAACTTTTAACTGAACAATCTATTAATGATTATATAAAACAAAAAATGACTCTTGAAGATTATAATTTATCTTTAAATGATTTATATTATTTATCTTATTTAGGAAGAGGAAGATTTGGAAATGTTTGTTTAGTTCATAATGAAATTTTTTTCTATGCAATTAAAGCAATTTCAAAATTAACAGCAGAAAGACAAAAATTTGGAATTAAATATATATTATATGAAAAAAATACATTAAATTATTTAGATCATCCCTTTATATTGAAATTAATAAAAACATTAAAAAATGAAAATTGGTTATTTTTTCTTTTAGAATATATAACAGGAATAAATATGTCAGAATATTTAGATTCAAGAAAAAACAAAAAAAATACTTTTGAGACAAAATTTTACGGAGCATCTTTATTTACAGCAATAGAATATATTCATAAAAGAAAAATAATTCATAGAGATATAAAGCCATCAAATATAATGATAGATAATAAAGGATATATAAAATTAATAGACTTTGGAACAGCAAAAAATTTGCAAAAAGATGAAAAAACACATACAATAATAGGAACACCAAATTTTATTCCTCCTGAAGTTTTATTAGGAAAAGGATATTCATTTAGTTGTGATTATTGGTCAATTGGAATTTGCATGTATTATATTTATTATGGTATTTTACCTTTTGGAAATAATTCTATTGAAATTTTAGACACATATAAAGAAATAATTGAAAAAGGAATTTCGTTCCCTGATAATAATAATAATGAATTAAATAGTTTATTAAGTTCTCTTTTAGATAAAAATGAAAATTCAAGATATACTGAAATGAAACTTATTAAACCTCATTTATTTTTTAAAGATTTTAATTGGGATGCTTTATTACAATATAAAATTAAACCTCCTTTTATTCCTATTAAAGATTCTAGAGTCAATAATGATAATTTAAATAATAAAAATTCACCTTTTTCTGTTTTTATTGATAATAAAAAAAACGATACAAAAACTCTTGTTACTCTTAAATCTGATTTTAATAATAAAAAAGAAATAAATGATATTAATGATTTTGTTGAAGAACAATTAAATCATTTTAATGATTGGTATGAACAATTTTAATGTTATATTATCTAATTAATATTTTTTCCTTTGTAATATTTATTATTTATATTTATAAATATTTTTATTATTTATAAATCATTAAGTAATATTGAAAATATAATAATTTTATAATTATATTCTGTTTAAATAATATAATATCATATTTAATTATTTTATAATTCATATCATCAATCAATTTCAACTTCATCATAAAGAATATTAATATTTTAAGTTAAATTTTTTTTGGATTTATAATTTTTTTTCTATCTAATTTAATTTTGGAAAATAAATTAAATGGAAAAAAATGAAATTAATATTTCATTACAAATTGAATCAAAATCTTGGATAAAAGACACCGAAGATCTATTTGATTTTGAAGCAAAAGATATTAAATCTAAAACTTTTACTTTAACAAATGATAACAAAGAATCTTTTTTAATTGTAACTTATAAAGAAAATCAAGAAGAAGAAATAGAATTAATAAATTCAAATAAATTATTACAAGAAAAAATATTATCAGATAAAAAGACAAAAATAATAAGTGAAATAATATTTAATAAACAAAATTCGACATTTAATTTCATAAACTCATTAAATAGTGAAAATCTAAATAAAATATATTCAAAAGAAAATTGTGAAAGAATATGGAAAAATATTTCAAAAAGTGAAGAAACAGAAATTCAAGAAGGAGATATTTTTAAATTAGGAAGAGTAAGATTAAAATTTGATAAAATAATATATAATTCAAATACATTAAGAAATAATACTGGAATAAATAATTGTAACTCAAATAAAAAGTTAAATAATATAATAAACAAAAATAACATTTCAAATATATTAAATAATTCAATAACAGCAGATATTTCAGTATATGAAAATAATGAAAATTCAAATATAAAAAATTTTTTCATAGAAAAAAATGATGGTAAATATAATTGTAGAATTTGTTATAGAAATGATAGTGATTTAAATGATCCTTTAATTTCTCCTTGTAAATGTTCTGGTTCAATGAGTTATATTCATTATAAATGTTTAAAAAGTTGTATTGAAGCAAAAATTCAAAAAAAAAAAGAAGAAAATTTCATTTCTTATTATTGGAAAAATTTCAATTGTGAAATTTGCTTATTTCCTTATCCAAAATATATTAAATATAAAAATCTAAAATATTCATTAGTTGATATTGATACTAGTAATTTTAATCAATATTGTATTTGTGATTATAGTTTATTTGATGATAATAAAAAAAAAAGTTTTCATCGAGGATTCATTATATTTAAATTTGATGATGATAATGAAATAACTTTAGGAAGAAATCAATCAAATGGAATTAAATTAAAAGATATTTCAGTTTCAAGAAAACATTGTTATATAATTAAAAGAAATGGAAAATTATTTATTAAAGATTTAAATAGTAAATTTGGAACTCTTAAATATATAAAAGATAAATATGAAATTTTAATTGGACAAAATATTGATTTATTATCTGGAAAAAATAGATTTTTAGTTAATTTATCTAAAAAATGGAGTTTTTTAAATTTTGGAAATTTATTTAAATTTGGTTGTTGTTCTTGTAGACAAATTAATGATAATGATGAATTTAATTTTGAAGATGAAAAATATTTTAATACTAATATTAATAATGAAATTGTTCATAAGAAAAATAGTCTTAAATTTAATAAAGAAATGTTTAAATTTAATGATAATGATTCTTATAATGATTATATTTTACATATGGATCATATTATTGGAATTCCGGATGAAATTAATATTGTTAGTACTAATAATAATAAACAAAAAGATATGTCTTTCACCAATTAATAAATAATAAATGTTAAATTAAATATAATATATACCTTGTTTTTTTTACTTTTGAATAACATTTAAAAATTTATATAAAAAAATAATATTTATCTTATAATAAAAAATCAATCAATCATATATAAAAAGTAAATTTGTATATAAAAAATAAATATAAATTATTTTAACAAAAAATATAAAAAATAATTATTCATTTTCAAATATATAATCAAATTCTTCATCATCATCATCATCTTCATATTCATAATCACTTTCTTCAGACCAACAATATTTAACAATATAAAAGAAAGATATTAATCCAACGATACTATAAGTAATAATAATAGTAATTAAACCTGGAGTAAACCAATATTCATTTTCATTAACAATAGCTTTTAACAAATCAATATAATCAAAATTTAATTTTTTAGTATTTCCATAAAAATTTAAAACTTGTTTTCCATTATTAAAAATAACAGTATATTGTTGAAAAAAACTTTTCCCTAAAATTATTTTTTGACTACTTTGACTGAAATTGATAATAAATTTATATTCATTTGCATTATATTTTGTAAATAAAAACAAAGGTTCTAAATAATAAATATATTTATCAATAATAATTCCAAATTTAGGTAATTTAGTTAAAGTTTCTATAGAATCACAAATAAAAGTTTTTAAATAAATATTTGTTTTACATTGTTTATTATTTAAAGCATTTCTAAAATAAACTTTTTCAAAAAATAAAAACAAATTATTACTTAAAGTTATTTCAGTCTCACCAGATAATTTTAATGTTATTGGTTTTTCTAAAGAATAATTATATGCTTTTCTATAAGTAATTGCAAATCCACTTAATTGAGAATAAAATTCACTTTTTTCATTTAATTTATATAAAGTAATATTAGGAGTTAAAACAGTAGTTTTTGAAAAATCTTTTTTTACTTCTTGAGGAAAATCACCGAATATAAAACTATTATTTACTTTTGCGACAATATTTTTAGAAATAATATTATTTAAAATCAAACTTTCTGAAAACATACTTAAAAAACCTAATCCAACAAAACCTTGAATTTCATTAGGAAATTCAATACTATCTTCAATATAATTAATTTTATTTGGAATTAAAAAATGAATATAACCTTTTTGTCCATCTCCAAAATCAATAGTATCATTAAAGAAAGAACCTTCACATTCCATAAAAGAAAATTTAACAATATTAATTTTAAAATCACTTTTAACTTGACTTCCACTATCAGAATAAGTATTATTACTAATTTTAAATATTTTACTGTCACTTTCGTCTAAATAATTAATTTTAACTTTATTATCAAATAAAACTAAAGGAGCTCTTGAATTATCATCAATAAGAATTTCAAGTGTTGGATTATTATTCCCAACTTTCATTGAAATATAATTAAAATTTTCATTTTTTTCATGAACATCAATTTTTAATTTTGGAACTTCAATTCCACTTTTAACAAAACAACAATCATTATCTTCACATTCTTCATCACATTCTTTTTCACAATCAATTCCCCATTTACCTTTTTCACATTTATTACATTCTCCATTGTATAAATCACATCCTTTTTTACATTTTATACTACAAGCTTTATTACAAGAGAAACTATAATAAAAATTACTTTTACATAGATGATTAATACATTCTCCATTTTCTTGATAACATCCTTTTTCACATCCATTACATTCCTTATCACAATTATCATCATATAAATTTTTTTTACAAGAATTACATTTCCCATCTAAATGATTACAAGAATCTTCACATCCTTCATTGCAATTTTTATCACACCAAGTACCATATTTATTCCAAATGCAACTTTCACATCCATCATCATTACAATAAATACATGATAATGGACATTCTAAACATTCTGTTCCATTTTTATAATACATTTCAGCACATTCTTGACATATTCCTGTTGTTTGATTACATTTATCTTTACATGATTTACATTCTTTTTCACAAAAATCACCATATTGATTATCAATACATTCATTGCATTTTCCACTTTCTATATCACATAAACGAGATGATTGAGATTTTGAACAATTCATAGAACATTTTTTATCACATGTGTTTATATCATAATATTCGTTTTTGCAATTATCACATTTTTCTCCTATATAATTTCCCTCACATGAATCACATGTTCCTAATTTATCATCACATTTTCTATTTCCTTTTGATATACAGTGAATTGGACATGTTTCATTACAGTAATCACCGTATTTTTCATTTGAAGTACAATTAAAACATTTTCCACCATTTTCTTCACAATTTCCATCTAAACATTCATCAGAACATTTTTCACAATTCAAACTCCCATTAATGTAAAAAAAACCCTTATTGCAGGATTCACAAGAACCATTCTCCATATTACATTTAATACATGAATCCCCACATTTAAAATTACATGAATTTCCATAAAAACCATCGGTACACTCATTACACAAATTAGGAGGAGTAAAATGTCCTTCACAATTACAAGTTCCATCATTTTTATTACATTGCTTATTAAGGCAATGTTTAGCACATGTATTTTCACAATTTTGTCCATAATATCCAATTTTACATTCAATACAAGCCCCAGTGTTATAATCACATTTAAGGCAATTATCAATACATTTTTTTTCACATTTTTTCCCATAATAACCATTAACACATGAAAAACAAGTTCCATCATCTTTACAATTTCCATCACTTAAATTACAATTCTCTGGACAAGTCCCATTACAATAAATTCCAAATTTTCCTTGAATACAAGTTTCACATTCAATTCCAGTGAAATTATCAGAACATTTTGTACAATTTTCTCCTTGATAATGATATTCACAAACACTACAATTCACTCCTTCAAAATGAGGTTGACAACTAGAACAATCTTCTCCTGTAAAATGAGGAGCACATTCATCACAATTTTTTCCTTGAAAACGAGGTAAACATTGATTGCAATTATCACCAGTGAAATGATGTTCACATTCATCACATTTTTCACCTCTGAAATGAGGAACACAAGAATCACAATTGTCACCTGTGAAATGAGGAGAACATTCATTACAATTATCTCCTTGAAAATTTGGAGGACATATTTCACAGAAATTTCCCCTAAAGTGGTTTTTACATTTATTACAATATCCTGTTTCTCGATCACATACTCTTATATTTCCTTCACTTAAACAATTATTAGAACATGTTTTATTACAAAAATCACCGTAATTATATGGATATTTACAATTTTTACATTTTTTCTCAGTGCATTTATCACATCCTTCCCAACAAGAATAACAAGTGGAATTTTTTAAGTAAAAATCATCATTAATACATTTTAAACATTTTTTACCATTTTCTTTATTACATTTCTCACAATTACTTTCACATTTTTTGTCACATTTATCTCCATAAAAACCATCTACACATTCACCATAACATTTACCATCTCTATCACAATATTTATTATCTTCTTCTATACAATTTAAACATTCTTTATCACATAAATTATCATATTGTGTTTCTTCTTTACAATTTAAACATTTTAATTCTGATTCACAATCTAAACAATTTGAAGGACAATTATAACATATATTATCATTTATTTTTGAATAATATCCTATATTACATTTACAATATCCTGTTTCTTTATCACAATTTTCCATTTCTGTGTAATTACAATTTATATCACATTCTTTTGTACAGTTTGTTCCATAATATTTTTGTTTACATTGCTCTTCATTTAATTCATTTTCAAAAAGAAATTGTGAAAAAGCTATTTTAAGGAAAAATATTATTATTGGAATAAGGAAAAAATTCATTTATTATTTTCGAATAATTGCTTTTAAAAAATAATAAAAAAATTTTTTTTAATAAAAAATATAATGAGAGTTAATGAAAAGGAATTATTAAAAAATATAGATAAAGAAAATCATAGAAATAAATTATTAGAATTTGAAGAAAAAGTAAAAATAGGAGTATTTGGACTTTTTTATTTGCTTTTAAAAAATCAAAGTACAAATATTTGGATGGAAATAATTTATATAATAATAACATCATTTCAATTAATTTCTTTTCCTTTTGATGAAATTGTAAAAAATATTTTTTATAAAAAAATTATAGTTTAGTCATATTTGGAAAAAAAATGACACTTTCACAGAAATAAGTAATGCTTTACAATTTTTTAAAATAGTTTGGTTTTTCAGAGGAAACGCTCAATTATATATAATAACATTTTATTTTTCAGTTATTTTTGTTTTATTAATAATTTTTGGAATATTATATATTTCAGTATTATATTATAAAAATAATTTAAGAAAAGTTTGGCCAATCAATGTTTTAAGAGAATTAATTTCTTTTTTAACTGGACCACTTTTTATTCCTGTTTTATCACTTTTATTTTCTATTTTAAATTGCGAAGAAGGAAAAAATTATTTTAATAAAGAAATAACTTGTAGAAATAATTGGAAAACATACATTCATTTTTTCTGTGCAATAATAGCAAGCTTTTTATTTATTTTTGAATCTTTATTAATTGAAAAAATATATTTCGAAACTCAATTTTCAAATAATAATAATCCAACTGCAAAGTATACTTCTGAAGCAGATATATTTTTTTTTTTATCTAAAATAATTATTGTAACATTATTTACTTTCTTTAATAAAAAAAGAAATGATTGGTTTTTATCAATGGGACTTTTTGTTTTAAGTTTATTAAATTTATTTATTTTTATTTCTATAAATCCATATTATAATACAATAACAATTAAAGCATATGAGATTTTATTCTCTGTTTTTTTTTGGGCAAACGCAGTTTTACTATTAGGAAAAATTTTTGAAAATACAAATTTTGACGGTTGTATAGGTTTATTTATAATAGGAATACCAATAATATTTTTTTTAATAATAACAAGTGATAAAATTTTTAAAGGAAATATATTATTTTCAATAAATAAATTAACAAATGGAATTCAAGCAATAAAAATGATAAAACAAATATTATATTTAATAGATACAAAAGATTCAAATCGAAGTTCTAAATTAGTTTTAACAGCTTATATAAATCAAACAGAAGAAAAATGTATTGAAAGTGATTGTCCTATAAAGAAATATTTAAGTACTTTAGAAAATTCAAAAATCGATGCTCCTGTTTTTTTACTTCAACATTGTGAAGACGTGTTTCAATATTCAATATCAAAATTTCCTTTAGAAACAAAATTAAGAATTTCTTATTCTTTCTTTTTAATGGATCGTTTGAACAAAAAAAAACAAGCTTCAAATGAATTATCAAGTGCAGAAAATTATCCAATGACATTTGAGGATGAATTTATAATATTTAGATATAAAAAAATTTTAGAGGAATATATTTCAAATGAAGGAGAAGAAGAAGAAAATTTAGATGTAGTATCAAATTTAGAATATTCAAATTATTATAAATCATTTAAAAATTCAATTTTAAAAGTTTCTTCATTATATATTGATTTCTGGACTTTATTAATGAATCCTAATCAAGATGTTCATGAAGATTTAACTCATTTAAATGATTATGGAGCTGAAATAAATAAATTAGTTGAAGATGTTAATAATTCTTTTATTAAAATTCAAAAGTTTAAAAATAATTCATCTGAAGTTATTAATTTCTATTCAGATTTTTTAAATGATATTTTAAATGATAAAGAAAAAAGTGATAAATATAAAAAATTATTACAAGAAAGTGAAAATTTTGTTCAAACAAACACTCAAAAAGAAAAAAATAAAATTTTAAATATTGAATCTTTATTATTAAATGATCAATATAATTATATTATTTTATCAGCAAAACCAGAAAAATTTGGAATAATAACAAATATTTCTTTAGGAATTTGTCCAATTTTCGGATATTCAAAAAACGAAATAATAGGAAAAACAATAGAATTTTTAATGCCTGATATATATCAAAAAAAGCATAGAGAAGTATTAAAAGAAAAATTAAAAGAATTTAAGAAAAATCTTTTTTCAACACAAGAACAAAAAGTAACATATAATGAAATATATACATTTGGAAAAAACAAAAGTAAATATTTAATTCAAATAAATATTAGACCAATATTATTTCAAACAGAAACAGATGAAATTTTTTTCATAGCCAGATTATGGCAAGATAAATGTAGTTTTAGTTCATCTACAAAAAGTACATGTTTCTTAATAACAAATAATTTATTAAAAATACAATATTTTACTCCAAATGCAATAACATTATTAGGAATAACATCAAATATGATAAATAGCACTATTGAAATAACAGAATATATAAAACAATTTTATGAAGAGTTCTTAAAATATATTGTTGATCATCAACAACATTCTCCAGAAGAAAAAATGCAATTAAAAAGAGCAATTTTAATTAAAAAATTCAAAAATCCAGTTATTATCAATTGGAAAAAACCAGAAATAATAAATAGATCTCCAACAAATGAACCTCAAAAAACAAGTGAAACAAATGAATATAAAAATAATTATTTATTTAATTTAAGAAAATCAACTCCAAATATTTCTAATTTTGTAATAAATAATTTAATTAATACAAATATAGTAAATAATAATAATAAAAAATCTCCTTCAATAATTAAGACTTTAACTTCTTCAGTTATAAGAAAAACTCCAAATTCAATTTCAACTCCTACAAATAATTTAGTAAACATTAATAATAATTTACATTCAAATTCAAATAATCAAGATGATGTTTTTATGTTAAGTGTATCAATTGCTAAAATAAAAAATTATCATGAAGGTTTTATTTTTAAATTTGAAGGTTTAAAATCAAGACAAAAACCAAATTTAGGAACTTCAATTTTTAATTCTTTTATTATGCCACATCAAAAAAGAGAAGATATAATAAAAAAAGAATCCACTGAATCACTTGCTTATTTTAAAGGAAATAACTTAAATAAAAATTATGATTTTAAAGAAAGATCTTTCGGTGATTCAATCACTCCAAAAGATTCAGATAATACTTTTTCAAATATATTTAAAGTTGATAAAAATTATATTCCTGAATCTAAAAATATTTTCCAATTAGATTTTAAAAATATGAGTTTTTATATTAAAAATGATGAAGAATCAATAAGGGATTTTTTAAAAGAAGAAGCAATTAAAAAAATTCAAAATATTAATGATAATAATAGTTTTGAAAATGAAGAAGAAGAAGAAGAAGAAGAAGAAGAAAGTTTTGAAAATGCCTCTTCAAGTTTATATTCAAGTGAAAAAAATAATATTTCTTTTTCAAAAAAAGAAAGAGAAAAAACAAAAATAACTTTAGAAAATTCAATTAAATCTAAAAACGATGATTATTATAAAGTAAACATGACAAATATTAAATATTCAAAATATGATTATGTTAAATTAATGGTTGTTGATGTTCCTGATTATAAAAAAATTAGTCAAGTTGAAGCAAAAATTACAGGAGAAAAAGAAAATCAATTTTATAGACAAAATAGTAATCAAAGTAATAATGGAAATAATAAGAATAATAAAGGAAAAAATAGTTTAAAAACTGATTTTACTAAATTTGTAAATGCAGATAATCATGATTCGAAAATAAATCAAAGTATTATTATTAAACAAATTGAATATTCTTTAGGAAAAGAAGAAACTCAACCTTCAATAATTAAATTAAGAATTATTTCATTTATTGTTTTTTTATTATTAAATTCAATTGGAATAGCATTATTAATTGCAATATTATATTGTCATAAAATAATAAAAGAAAATATAATTTTAACTGAAAATTCTTTTGATTTAATAGTTCTTAATTGTAGAGGAGTTTACTATACAAGAGAATTAATATTATTAAATAATGAAAATTATACAAAATTTCCTTCAAATGATAGAGAAGAATATGCATTAAATTTAACAAATGAAACATTAAATATATTTATAAAAGCCCATGAATTAATAACAAATATAATATCTTCATTTTTAAAAATCTCAGAAAAAAATATTCAATTTTTAAGTACTGAAGAAATAAGGACTTATATAATGGATGATGATTATTTTATTTTTTCATATAATATGTCTTTAGATAATTCTTTCATAGAATCAAATTCAGCTTTATTTCATATTGGACATAAAAAAGTAAATGATATTATTCCAACAAATCCATATGTTTTTTATTATATTTTTAATTCTTTAAATGATATTTTCATAGCATATAAAAAACAAGCAGAATCATATTTAAATGAAATAGATTATAACATAAAACATTCAAAATTAATTTTAATAATCATTCTCATTATTTGTATATTAGTAATATTATTATGTAATTTACTAATTTCTTTTGTTTATGATCAAGTTGCTCAAAGAAAAGAAAGTTATTTAGAAGTTTTTTTTGAAATTGGAACTCCAGTTATAAGAAGTTCTTTAGAAAAATGTGAGAAATTTATAAAAAAAATAAATGAAGAAAATATTAATGATAATGAATCAACTGATTCTTTTGATAATGATATAATATCATCAGAAAAAAATTCAAATGAAATAGAAAAGAGAAATAAGGAAAAAGGAAAAAGAGGAATTAGAAAAACAAATTCAAGTAGAGAAACCAAAGTTTTTAAAATAATAATGGGAATTTTCTTTAATTCAATTTCTCTTTTTTCAATTTTAATTTTTATTTTTTTTTTATTTTGGTTAAATGACTCAAAAATTTATTTATTATATTATCAAAGAGTAACAGAATTACAATCAAGACATATGATGTTATTTAATGCTTTAAGAGAATATATGTTTGATGAAAATTCAAAAGTAAATTCTTCAAATTCATTAGATTATACAAATGGTTTATTAAATATAATATATATTACTCAAACAGATTATTTAAGATATTTAACTGATAAAAGAAATACAATTCCAGGAGGATTTAAAAAAAAATTTGAAGAAATTTTTTTATCTTCACCATGTAATTATTCCACTTATTTCTCAAGTGAACAACATTGTTTAAATTTTATGTCAAAATCACCAAGTTTTGGGATTCATGTTCTTATTTCTTCTTTTCTTGAAGAAATTAGAATTTTAAAAGATTCTGCTGAAAAAAGAACTCAAAATCAACATTTATCAAATTTTACTTTTAATTTAACTTTGACTGGAACTGAAAAAGGAAAAAAAATATATCCTTCAAATTCAGAAGATCAAATTATTTATAATGATTTAGATTCTATTCAAGAATTTTTAATTGATGATAGGCATTTGAATGTTAACATTATGTTTATTCATTTATTTCTTCCTTTTGTTAATACTTTAATTAATGAATTGAAAATTTGTATTTCTAGAGGAATTAAAAATACTAAAATTACTTATATTGTTTTAATTTGTTTTTATATTTCTGTTATATTTACTTTCTATATTTTTATTTGGATGCCTTTTCAAAATAATTTAAGTCAAACTATTTTTAAAACTAAGAATATGCTCAATATTATTCCTAAAGAAGTTTTGTCAGAGTTGAATAATATTCATAAATTACTTGATTTAGGGCAAAAAAATATTAAAGGTAATACAAATAATTAAAACAGGTTTTTTAGAAAATATTTTATAAATAAAGTATATATATGAGAATTTATTTATTTATCATTAATATTTTTAAAATTAATTAAAATTCTAAATTACATTTTGAAATCAATGATTTTTTTTAATTTAAATTATTCTTTTCATTAAAAAAAACAATTATTTTTTTCAAAAAATAAATTATTTAATTAAATCTTTAGAATATAATTTATCTTGAAATTATTTTTTAAAATCCCTTTATTTTAATAGTATATTTAACTGAAATATATAAATCATACAAAAAGATTTTTTTATTATGACATCAATCCAAATACCAACATTTGAAATTAAAGACTATGAATATGTGAAAAGAATATCTCAAAGAAATGTTTTATATAAATCAAAATTAGATAGAAAATTGGTTACAATAAAACAAATAGATAAAAAAGATTATGAAGCAGAATATTTCTTTCAAAATGAAATAAGTATAATGAATGTTCTTAAAGGACCAAATTCAACTTCTTTTTTAGGTGCAAATTCAAAATCAAAAGATTTTTATTATATAATGATGGAATATGATAATTCTGTAAATTTGGAAAAATATTTAAAAAGAAGATCCCATTTTTCAATAAGAGAAATAAGGTATGCTTTAGATGAATTAAATAAAGTATTTAAAATAATGAATATTGAGAATATTTGTCATCGAAATTTAAAATTATCTAATATTTTAATATCATATAGCAATTTAACAGATTTAAAAGTAAAATTATGTGATTATAGTTTAAGTCAACAATTAGCTAAAGAAAATCCTTTAAATTCAACTCTATCTTCATTTAGTTCTTTCTTTGAAAATTTACCAAATAAAAAAATAGATCCAAAAAAAGAACGTCAAAGATCTTCTTTTTATTGTATGGCTCCAGAAACACTTAAAAATAACAGGTTTTCTCTCAAAAGTGATATTTGGAGTTTAGGAATTATTATATATTATATGTTTCATAAAGAATATCCTTTTGATGGAGAAGCTTATGTTGATATTTATGAAAATATCAAAGACAATAAAAATACAAAATTGAAATCAACTGGAAATGAAATATTAGATGATTTAATTAAAAAAATGTTAACTTTTGAAGAAAAAAATAGAATCAATTGGACTCAATATTTTGAACATGAATTTTTTAAAACGGATTTTTCTTCTTCTAAATTTAATTTAAATTGTTATAATCATCCTAATTCTGACTGCAAATATTATTGTACTAATTGTAGAAGAAATATTTGTCCCAATTGTAAGAATAAATGTGAGAAATCTGATCATAGAGTAATTGAAATGTATAAAATAGGATTTACTTCAAATGAAGAAAAAGAAATGGACAATTTAATTACAGAAATAAATAATAATATTGAAGAATTAAAACAATTAAAAAATAACATTTCAAAATATTTCAAAAAAATGATGTCTAATCAAGAAAATATCACAGCATATGGCACTGATCCAAATAATAATTACAAAAAATTTTTAATGAATAATTTAAAAAAAATAAAAGAAAATACAGTCTTTGAAGGGGTAGAAAAAAATTTAAAAAAAATAATAAAATTATTTCCTGAGAATTTCTTTGAAACTAATTTCAAACATGTAAGTTCAATACCTAGAAAGACATTTATATTATCAATAGCTTCATTTCCTTCAAGTAAATTAGTAGCAGTTTTAGATGATAAATCTATAGAAGTATACGACGAAAAATTTTTAACATTACAATCAATTCCAAATGCACATACTGATTTAATTAGATATGTGAGTGTAAAAGATGAAGAACATTTTGCAACTTGTTCAAATGATAGTAGTATAAAAACATGGATTAAAATAAAAGAAGATTTTTATAAAGAAGATAAAGTTATTCCAAATGCACATGAAAAATCAGTCAGAAAAGTTAAATATAGAAAAAATAATGAGTTAATTTCTTGTTCTTGGGATAATTCAGTTAAAATTTGGATTTTAAAAAATGGAAGTTATACCAATATCAAAAAATTAGCACATAATGATGCAATTAATTGTTTTTTTGTTGCTGAAGATATAAATACTTTAATAAGTTCTGGTGTTGATGGAACTAAATTAT
>JAEEGK010004966.1_pt1 | contig 32295 bp, 32 predicted proteins | sample 8958771 | NCBI WGS metagenome assembly JAEEGK01 (sample SAMN16246547, study PRJNA631951) | gut metagenome | biome: gut microbiome; feature: rumen; material: SC-attached | host: Bos | place: Iran: Karaj | collected 2018-10
CCAGATGACATAAAAGGTCACCATAGGCTCCACCCCCAAGTCCAGGAAGATGGGCACCAAGAGCATCTTCAAGATTGCCGACCGCTTCTTCACCGACGAGGAGCTCAACCAGCTATCCGTCGTCGCGCCTAACGTCACGCTGGTCATCATACGCGACTACGAGGTCGTCGAGAAACGTCCCGTGGCATTGCCCGACGAGCTCCGCGGCATCGTACATTGCGACAACCCTAAATGCATCACCAACAACGAACCGATGTCCACCGTATTCCATGTCATCGACAAACAACGCGGCATCATACGTTGCCACTATTGCAACCACGAACAGGATATCAGAAAAGTAAAACTTGTATAATCAAACAAAATGAAACGAGACAACACCATCTTCGAGCTCATTCAAGAAGAACGTGCGCGTCAGGAACGCGGCATCGAGCTCATCGCGTCAGAGAACTTTGTCAGCCCGCAGGTCATGGAGGCCATGGGGTCACCGCTCACCAACAAGTATGCCGAGGGCTATCCCGGCCATCGCTACTACGGCGGCTGCCAGGTCGTCGATAAGGTGGAGCAGCTGGCCATCGACCGCCTCTGCCAACTCTTTGATGCAGAGTATGCCAACGTGCAGCCTCACTCCGGCGCTCAGGCCAATGCTGCCGTCTTCCTCGCATGCCTCAATCCCGGCGACACCTTCATGGGCTTGAACCTCGACCACGGCGGCCACCTCTCCCACGGCTCGCTCGTCAACACCTCCGGCATCATCTATCGTCCCGTTGGCTACAACCTCAACAAGGAGACAGGCCGCGTGGACTACGACGAGATGGAGAAGCTCGCCCTCGAGCACAAGCCCAAGCTCATCATCGGCGGCGGCTCGGCATACAGCCGCGAATGGGACTACGCACGCATGCGTACCATTGCCGACAAGGTTGGCGCCATCTTCATGGTTGACATGGCTCACCCCGCAGGACTCATTGCTGCCGGATTGCTCAACAACCCGTTGAAATACGCCCACATCGTCACCTCCACCACCCACAAGACGCTCCGCGGTCCCCGCGGCGGCATCATCCTCATGGGCAAGGACTTCGACAACCCCTGGGGTCTCACCACGCCCAAGGGAGAGATCAAGAAGATGAGCGCCATCCTCAATTCCAGCGTCTTCCCCGGCGTACAGGGCGGTCCGCTGGAGCACGTGATCGCCGCCAAGGCCGTAGCCTTCTACGAGGCAGCCCAGCCCGAGTACAAACAGTACCAGAAGCAGGTGATGTCCAACGCCAAGGCCATGTGCATGGAATTCATTGACAAGGGCTACAAGATCATCTCTGACGGCACCGACAACCACCTCATGCTCATCGACCTGCGCGCCAAGTTCCCGGATCTGACCGGCCGCCTCGCAGAGAAAGAGCTGGTGAAGGCCGATATCACCGTGAACAAGAACATGGTTCCCTTCGACACCCGCAGCGCCTTCGCCACCAGCGGTCTTCGTGTAGGCACGCCCGCCATCACGTCCCGCGGCTTCGAGGAGAAGGATATGGTACAGATTGTGGAACTCATCGACACCGTGCTCTCATCGGCCAACGCCAATGCCGAGGCCCTCGGCGCCAAGGAGCCCACGGCTGAGCAGAAAGCCCAGATTGCCGCTCACCAGGAGGTCCTGGAAGAGGTGAAGCGCAAAGTTCACATGATGACCGCCGGTCGTCCCCTTAACCGTTATTAGCATGAAAAAGAGTTTCCTGCTGGCCATTGCAGCCGTTTTTGTCCTCGCCTGTTCCTCCGGAAGCAAGGCAGATCCTGACATCCCCTTCATCAAACCGGGCGGCCAGGGAGGCCAAGGCAGCGGCCAGGGCCAGCAGGAGACCACTACACCCAAGGTAACCACAGGCCAGGCCGCAGACATTACGTCGGTGGGAGCCCTTATCGAGAGCAGCTACAGCGGCGCATCCCAAGGCGCCTACGACCGCGGCGTTTACTATGGAACGAAGGCCGACGCCCTGGACAGGAGCATCGCGCTCAGCAGTTCCAAGGCCAGGGAGGGAAGCTTCCGCACACAGCTGAGCAGCCTGGAACCGGAAACCCAGTACTACTACAAGGCCTACATCACCGTCTGGGATGAGCCCGGGAAAAAGTACGTGGATGTGTACGGAGAAGTGAAAAGCTTCACCACGAAGGAAGCCGGGAACGGTGGTGGCGGTGGCCAGGGAGGCGGTGGTGGCACCACCGTCACGGGTCTTCAGTACCTCGGCGGCTATGAAATTCCCGCCATTGCCCTGCAAAACACACAGTCCTGCAGCGCAAGCGGCCAGGACAGCAACGGTCCCTGGTTTACCTATTACACCACCAACGCGAATCAGGCCATTGTTACGCATGCCTATACCTATAACGGGAAGCAGTACCGCAACTGGACAGCCCTGATTGACAAGACTAAAAAAGCACCGCTCTGGAGCGCCTTTGTCATGCAGAAAGACGCCTATCCAGACAACGGCGTAGGACGCAGCAACAACTGGAAAGACGACCCGGCCCTTTCGGCATCCTGGCAGCAGAGCGGCGTAAGCCAGCCCTACAGCAAAGGGCATTTCGTCGCTTCCAACTACCGCCAAGCCTCCGATGCAGCCAACAGGCAAACCTTCTACTACACCAACCAGGCACCCCAGTACCAGAACAGTTTTAACGACGGCATCTGGAATAATCTGGAACTGGACGTAAAATCGAAGGCTCCCTCCGGACGGGACACCTTATACGTGGTTGTAGGTTTGCTGTACGAGAATAGCCGGACGGTAGACAACATTCCCCTTCCCAGCCACTTCTACAAGTGCCTGATGAAGTGTAGCTTCAACGAAGCCGGTGCCATGACGGCGGCCAAGGGCTGCGCCTACCTCTTCACCAACGAAGCCCACAGCGGCAGCTACTCCCAGGGCATCACCTCCATCGACGCCGTCGAGCAGCGTTCCGGCTGGGACTTCTTCGCCAACGTACCATCGGCCCTGCAAACCACGGCCGAAGCGCAGAGCTCCAGCATCTGGTGATGATACGCATCTAACTGAGTATTAGCTAGTTATAGAAAATCGGGTGCACCGCGCAGTGCACCCGATTTTCTATAAACACCTATAAACCAGACAGTTAGCAATCCGGATACTCTACTTTGTTCAGGAACAGGGCGTGGCCGGGAACGGACTCGCCGGCGTCGCCGCGCGTGCCGGTGGCGATGAGCTCCGCCACCCAGTCGGGCCGATGCTTGCCGCGCCCCACCTCGATGAGCGTTCCCACCGTAGCGCGCACCATGTTACGGAGGAAGCGGTCGGCGGCGATGCGGAAATACCAGTAGCCGCCGGAAGGACCCTCCTGTCCCATGACCTGGACATGCGAAGGAACGTAAGGTTCCCAGTGCGCTTCGAAGACCGTGCAGATGGATGTCTTGTTGTCACCGCCGGTCTTTTCGAAGCAGGAAAAATCGTGCGTTCCCAGAAGGTGCTGACAGGCCTCGTTCATGGCGTCAAAGTCCAGCGAAGGATAGCCGCAAAGCCAGGAATATTCCCGGACGAAAGGGTCTTTTCTCCTGTGAATGAAATAGGTATATTCGCGGCGCCGCGCACTGAAGCGGGCGTGCATTTCATCGGGCACCGGAGAGACCGAGGAAATGGCCACTCCGCGGGGCAACATGGCATTTAATTTGTAGATAAAGTCGGATGCCTCGAAGGGTAAAATACCGTCCCAATCGAAGTGAGCCACATAATTGACGGCATGCACTCCGGTGTCGGTGCGGCCCGCGCCCGTCACGGCAACAGGGCGGCCCAGAAGGCGGGACAAGGTCCCCTCCAGGCAGGCCTGGACCGACGGCGAAGAGGGCTGGATTTGCCAGCCGCAGAAAGCCGAACCGTCGTAAGAGAGGCAGAGGAAATAACGCATATGCAAATTTAGTAATTTATATGGAATCTGTTAACATTCGTGAGCTCAACGAAAGAATCCAGAAAGAGAGCCAGTTCGTAGACCTCCTTACCCTGGAAATGGGCAAGGTCATCGTAGGCCAGAAGCACCTGGTGGAGAACCTCCTCATTGGCCTTCTCAGCGGCGGCCACATCCTCCTGGAAGGTGTGCCGGGCCTTGCCAAAACCCTGGCTATCAATACGCTGTCGCAGGCCGTAGACGCCAAGTTCAGCCGCATCCAGTTCACCCCGGACCTCCTCCCCGCCGACGTCGTGGGTACCCTCATCTACTCCCAGAAGAAGGAAAGCTTCGAGGTGCACAAGGGCCCCATCTTCGCCAACTTCGTGCTGGCCGATGAAATCAACCGTTCCCCGGCCAAGGTCCAGAGCGCCCTGCTCGAAGCCATGCAGGAGCACCAGGTCACCATCGGCGATAACACCTTCAAACTGCCGGAGCCGTTCCTGGTGATGGCCACCCAGAATCCCATCGAGCAGGAAGGCACCTATCCCCTCCCGGAGGCCCAGGTAGACCGTTTCATGCTCAAGGTGGTCGTCTCCTACCCCAAGAAGGAGGAGGAACGCCAGATTATCCGCATGAACAACACCGGCGAGTTCCCGAAGGCCCAGGCCGTCATCAAGCCCGAAGACATCATCCGCGCCCGCGAGGTGGTGAAGGATGTGTACATGGACGAAAAGATTGAGCGCTACATCGTAGACATCGTGTACGCCACCCGCACCCCGGCCGAGTACGGCCTCAAGGATCTGGAAGGCTTCATCTCCTACGGCGCCTCGCCCCGTGCCAGCATCTCCCTGGCCATGGCCTCCAAGGCCTACGCCTTCATCAAGCGCCGCGGCTACGTAATCCCCGAGGACGTGCGCGCCGTGTGCAACGAGGTCCTGCGCCACCGTATCGGCCTCACCTATGAGGCAGAGGCGGAGAACGTCACGCCCGAAGAAATTATCGAGAAAATCATCAACGCGGTAATCGTACCGTAATGACACCCGAAGAGCTCATAAAGAAGGTTCGCAAGATCGAGATTCGGACCAAGGCGCTGAGTCACCAGATCTTCGCCGGAGAATACCACTCCGCGTTCAAGGGACGCGGCATGGCCTTCAGCGAAGTGCGGGAGTACCAGTACGGGGACGACGTGCGCAACATGGACTGGAACGTGACCGCCCGCATGAGCGCCCCTTACGTGAAGGTCTTCGAGGAAGAGCGTGAACTCACCGTGGTCCTTCTGGTGGACATTTCCCGCAGCGGCCTCTTCGGCACGCAGGGAAAGACCAAGCGCGAACAGATTGCAGAGATTGCCGCCACACTGGCCTTCAGCGCCATCCTCAACAACGACAAGGTGGGCTGCATCCTGTTCAGCGACCGCGTGGAGAAGTTCATCTCTCCCGGCAAGGGCCGCACCCATTTCCTGCACATCATCCGGGAAATCCTGGAGTGGGAGCCCCGCCACGACGGAACGGACATCGGCGAAGCCCTGCGTTATCTCACTAACGCCATCAAGAAAAAGTGCACCGCCTTTGTGCTCTCCGACATGCTGGATGTGAAGGCCGATGGTACCCCGCGCTACGAAGATGCGCTCAAGGTGGCCGTGGGCCGGCACGACGTGTCGGTAATAAGGGTGAGCGACCCCCGCGAGAAAACCCTCCCGGACGTTGGCCTCGTGCATGCGAAAGATGCCGAGACCGGCGCCTCCCGCTGGATCAACACCAGTTCCCGCTCCGTACGGGAAGCCTACGGACAGTGGTTCCGGAGCGTCTCCTCCCAGGCGGAGCGTCTGTTCCTGAGATACCAGGTAGACCACGTGGACATTGGCACCGACGAAGACTATGTGCGCGGCCTCATGGCCTTATTCCATAGAAGATGAGAGTAAAACTTACCATAGCAGCCCTGCTCGCGAGCACGGCCCTTTTCGCTGAGGAAGAGGGCGGGCGCCGCATCATGGCCGGTCCTTCCTTCCTGGAGCCCCTGCAGAAAAGGGATTCCGTGCTGGTATGGGACCAGTTCCATTACGGAGTGGAGCTCAAGGACATTGCCGAAGGCACCCCCATAGCCCTGCCGGTGCTGGACGCAGCCACGCGCGAGCGTACCGCCCGCGAAGGGCATCTGGCCATCTTGAAGGACTGGCAGCTGGATTCCGTGAAAGTGTCGGGACGCAAAGACACGCTGTCCCGCTACGACATCCGGGCCTACTTAACCCTGGCACCCGAAATCCCCGGAGACTACGAGCTCTTTGAACTGCAGTGCCTGGTGGGCCGCGACACCCTGGTGTTCAACCGCCAGATGATGCAGGTGACAGAGCCTTCCATAGACCTTGAAACCTTCCAGCCCCACGACATTCACCCGCAGCAGAAGTTCCCCTACACCCTGGCGGAACTGTTCCCCTGGATCTACGGAATTGGCATGGGAGGAATGATTGTGGCCGCCCTCATCCTCTGGCTCGTAACCCGGAAGAGGAAGGAGGAGGAGAAGAAAAACGCCGAACCCGCCCACATCCGTGCCCTCCGCGAACTGGAGAAATTCCGCGGCAACAAGCACTGGAAGCCGGACCAGCAGAAGGCCTTCTACTCCGGCGTCACCGACATCCTCAGGGCCTACATCGCATCCCGCTACGAGGTAGGTGCCATGGAAATGACCACCGCAGAGATTTTCGAGGGCCTGAAGGGCACCGACATCCCGGAGGAACTCTACCGTGAGATGAAAGACCTCTTCGAGCGGGCCGATTTCGTGAAGTTCGCCAAATACACCGCCAGCGACGAAGACAATGCACAGGTGATTCCGCAGGCCGTCCGGTTTGTCACTACAACGTACCAGGCGCAGCTGGAAGAAGAGATTCCCGGTGAGGCCGGGAATGACAAAAAGGAGGAGTAGCCATGTATTTTGAATATCCCAAACTGCTTTTCCTTCTTCTTATTCCCGCTCTCCTTGCGGGACGGTACCTTTACATCGAGCTCAAGGACCGGCACGCGCACATGCGGGTATCGGCCCTGGAGGCCTGGGAAGCCGGCGGAAGAAGCATCTTCGAGATTATCCGGCACCTGCCGTTTGTGCTGCGCACATCGGCCCTCTGCCTCATTATCATCGCCATCGCCCGGCCGCGGTCCTCTTCCCAGGTGGAGAAGGTGGATACCGAGGGCATTGACATCATGTTTGCGATGGACGTGTCCACGTCCATGCTGGCCCGGGACTTTGAGCCCGACCGCCTGAGCGCCGCCAAGGACATTGCCATCGAGTTCATCGCCCAGCGGCCCTCCGACCGCATGGGCATCGTGGTGTTTGCCGGCGAGAGCTACACGCAGTGCCCCCTCACCACCGACCGCGCCACGCTCATCAACCTCATGAAGGACGTCCAGACAGACCTCATCGAGGACGGTACGGCTATCGGCAACGGCCTGGCCACCGCCGTAGCCCGCATGAAGGACTCCGACGCCAAGAGCCGGGTGGTGATTCTCCTGACGGACGGCGTCAACAACATGGGAGAGATAGACCCTGCCATGGCGGCGGAGATTGCCAAGACCTACGGCATCCGCGTGTACACCATCGGCGTGGGTGCCAATGGGCAGGCTCCCTACCCCGTGCAGACGCCCTGGGGCATCGAGATGCGGAACGTCCCCGTGGAGATTGACGAGCCGCTCCTGAAAAATATAGCCGACGGTACCGGCGGCCGGTATTTCCGCGCCACCGACAACACCAAGCTCAGCGAGATTTACGCAGAGATCGGCCAGATGGAGAAGACCCGCACCAGCGTGGATTCCTTCCCCGTATACAAGGACCTGTTTGGCGGATACGCCCTGGCGGCACTGGTGTGCCTGATGCTGGAGGTGCTCATCGCCTTTATTCTGAGGAGGATGCCGGTATGCTGATGTTTGCCGATTACAAGTATCTGTATCTGCTCATTCTGGTGCCCGTTTTCCTCATGGGATACGGCATCATGCGATATATGCGCGCCCGCCGCGTGAAAGCCTTCGGAGACCCGGCGCTGGTAGAGGCCCTCATGCCCTCCCGCTCCCGGTCCAAGGGCTGGGTGAAAGCCGTGCTCTTTTCCCTGGCCTTTGCGTTTTTCGCCATCGGCCTGGCCCGGCCCCGCACCGGCGCCAAGCTGGCCGAGAGAAATACCAAGGGGGCCGAGATTATCGTGGCCCTGGACGTTTCCAACTCCATGCTGGCGCAGGACTACTCCCCCAACCGCCTGGAGCGTGCCAAGCTTTCCATCGCGCGCCTGACCGAGCGTCTGCAGGAAGACCGCATCGGCCTTGTCATCTTTGCCGGTACGTCCTTCGTGCAGCTGCCCGTCACCACCGACTACGTGAGCGCCAAGATGTTCCTGAACAACATCGACACCGAGTCCATCCCGGTTCAGGGCACGGCCATCGGAGACGCCATTCGCCTGAGCATCAAGAGCTTCAGCGCACAGAGCGAAAAGAGCCGCGTCATTGTGGTCATCTCCGACGGCGAGAACCATGAGGACGACGCCGTGGGCGCTGCCAAGCAGGCCGCGGAGCTGGGCATCAAGGTCTACACCATCGGCGTAGGTTCTGCCGAAGGCCAGCCCATCCCCATGGACGGAGAACTCCTGAGGGACAAGGAAGGGAACATCGTCGTCACCAAACTTAACGAAGAAATGCTGCGGGACATCGCCCGCGCGGGCGGCGGCGCATACATCCACGCCGGAGGGGAAGAGTTCGGCCTCAATCCCATCATCCAGGACATCCGCCGCATGGAGGATGAAGAGTTTGGCAGCGTGGTGTTCGAGGAGTATGACGAGCAGTACATGTACTTCTTTGGCATAGCCCTTCTGCTCTTCGTCCTGGAAATGCTCATTGGCGAGCGCAAGCCCCGCCGCAAACTGTTTGAGGTATGATGAGAAAAACTGTCATAGGAATTCTTGCACTGCTATGCCTTTCCACGGCTGCCTTCGCCCAGAAGGCAGACTTCAGAAGAGGCAACCGTGCGTTCCGGAAAGAGAATTACGGGCAGGCCGATATCGACTACCGCAAGGGGCTTCTCAAAGACTCCACGCAGGTAAAAGGCCGATACAACCTGGCTAACAACCTGTACCGGCAGAGCAGTTTTGACGAGGCCGCGAAGCAGATGGAAGCCATTCCCGTGGACTCGCTGAACGTGGGCGCATTCGAGTCGGACGTGCTGTTCAACAAGGGAGACATCGCCATAGCCCGGCAGGACTGGCAGACGGCCGTAAACTGCTTCATCCAGTACCTCATGGTGCATCCGGACGATATCGCCGCCAAGGAGAACTACACCTATGCAAGGTATCACCTGCAGAACCAGGACCAGAACCAGAATCAGGACCAGAATCAGGATCAGAATCAGGATCAGAATCAGGATCAGAACCAGGATCAGCAGGACCAGCAGAATCAGGACCAGGATAAGGACCAGCAGAACCAGAACCAGGATAAGGACCAGCGCCAGCAGCCGCAACCGCAACCGGAACAGCTGAGTCCCCAGCAGGCACAGCAGCTGCTGCAGGCCATCCAGGACAAGGAAAAACAGACACAGGAAAAAGTGGACGAGAAAAAGGCTGCCGTCCTGAAGTCCCGTCAGAAGGAAAAGAATTGGTAGAAGTATGAAAAGACTGTTTGTGAGTATCGTCGCCGCGCTTGCCGGCCTCGCCGCCATGGCCCAGACTTCCATCGGCGTGGAGGTTCATAATATTGTAGAGGTGGGTGAACGCTTCAATCTGGTGTTCGTTGTAGAAGGAGAGCAGGAGCCCTCGGACTTTACCTGGGAAGCCGGAGAAGACTTCACCGTGGTATGGGGCCCCCAGAAAGGTACATCCCGCAGCGTCCAGATCATCAACGGAAAGACCACCCGGTCCTCACAGACTTCGTACACCTATATCCTGCAGGCGCGCAAGGCCGGCAACTTCACCATCCAGCCGGCATCGGCCAAGGTTAAGGGAAACACCATCCACTCCAAGCCCGTGACCATCCAGGTAGTGAGCGGAGCGCAGCAGGGCCAGCAGGCCGGACAGGGGGCGCAGGGACAGTCGCAGTCCAGTACGCAGGAGGAGACAGGATCATCAGCCCAGCAGGACATCTTCATGCGGCTCACCCTGAGCCGCAGCAGCGTGGTGGTGGGAGAGCCCGTCACCGCCACCCTCAAGATTTACCAGCGGGCCAACCTGGTGGGCTTCGAGAATGCCCGCTTCCCCGCTTTCAAGGGCTTCTGGAGCCAGGAAGTGGACACGCCTTCCAACATTGAGTTCCAGCGGGAGCAGCTGAACGGAACCATGTACGACAGCGCCGTCCTGCGCAAGTGGGTCCTCATTCCCCAGAAGGCGGGTGACCAGACCATCGAGCCCGCCGAGATTGTGTGCCTGGTGAACGTCCAGCGCCGCCGTAGCGGAACCGGCTCCATCTTCGACGACTTCTTCGGCAGCGACTACACAACCGTACGCCAGCGCGTGAGCACCAAACCGGCCACGCTCCATGTATCGGCCCTGCCGGCCGGCGCACCCGCATCCTTCGGCGGAGGCGTGGGCGAATTCTCCATCCAGGCACGTCTGAGCAAGGATTCCCTGAAGACGCACGACGCCGCCTCCCTCGTCATCACCCTCTCCGGAAAGGGCAACATCGCCCTGCTCGAAGCTCCCAAGGTGAGCTTCCCGCCGGACTTCGAGGTATATGACGTCAAGACGTCGGTGAATACCGACAAGAGCGGCACGTCCGGCTCCAAGACTTTTGAATATCCGTTCATTCCCCGCAGCGCCGGAGAGTTCACCCTGGGCCCGGTGGAATATGGTTATTATGATGTAGCCAAACGCCGCTACGCCGTCGCCACCGCCGCCGCCCTGCCCATCAAGGTGGCGCGCAGCGCATCGGCCACCACCAGCGTCCCCGAAAGCGGTTCCACGCTGGTCGTAGACAGAAAAGGCGTGAAGAACCTCGGTGAGGACATCCGCTTTATCCGTACCAAGACCGCCCTCGGAACGGACAAAGGCTTCTTCGTCTATTCCAGGGCCTGGTGGGGCACCGTACTGCTTCTCCTCCTTGCAGGGCTTGGTTTCTGGCTGGGCTTCCGGAAGGCTGCCGCCCGGCGGGCCGATGTCGTGGGCACCCGTGGCCGCAAAGCCACCCGTCAGGCGCTCAAACGGCTGGCACAGGCCCGTGACTTCCTCCAGAAGAACCTGTACACGGCCTTCTACGAGGAACTGCACCGCTCGCTCCTGGGCTTTGTGGGAGACAAGCTGGCCATGGATATGGCAGACCTTACCAAGGAAAATATCGAGGCCGCGCTGGTGTCCCGCGGGGTTCCGGAGACCGTTGCCACCGATTTCACCGCGCTCCTGGATGCCTGCGAAGAGGCACGTTATGCTCCCGACGCCGGCCATGAGGCCATGAACGAACATTATGAGAAAGCGGTTGCCACCATCACCGCCATTGACGCTTCCATGAAAAAGACTTCTTCCCACAGCAGCGGTGCCGCCATGCTGGCCGTGCTGCTTCTGACACTTCCCGCAGGCCTTGAGGCACAGTCCCTGTCCTACCCGGATTCTCTCTTCCAGGCTGGCGTGGAAGCTTATACGCAGGGAGATTTTGACCAGGCCCTCAAGGACTGGAAGGACGTGGAGGCCACCGGTCTCATGTCCAAGGAACTCTATTACAACCTGGGCAATGCGTATTTCAAGAGCGGAGAGATCGCTCCGGCCATTCTCTGGTACGAACGTGCCCTGCGCCTGGACCCCTCCGACGCCGATGTGCGCTACAATCTGGATTTTGCACGGGCCCTTACCCAGGACAAGATTGAAGAGGTGCCTGAGATTTTCTTCGTACAGTGGAGACACGCCCTGTGCTACCTGCTGCCGTCCAACATCTGGGCTGCGCTGTGCCTGGTGTTCCTGGCCCTCGCCGTAGCCTGCGCCCTGCTCTTTTTGCTGGGCAGCACGTCGGGCCGGCGCCGTCTGGGCTTTTTCGTCGGCATTGCCTGCCTCATCCTTGCCTTCCTGGGCTGGGACTTCGCCCAGTGGCAGCGGCAGGAGGCCCTCGCACAGGACCGCGCCATCGTAATGCGCCCGGTCTCCAGCGTCAAGAGCTCCCCCTCCGATGGCAGTGCCAAGGACCTTTTCATCCTGCACGAAGGCACCCGCGTGCGCATCCTTGACAACGTGGGCGGCTACTCCCAGATCGAGATCGCCGATGGCCGCCAGGGCTGGATCCCGAGCGGCGAGATTGAGGTGATTTAGGCTTTTACGATCTTAAGCGTAATTCCCGGCAAATCCTGCTTAAGATCGTAAGTGATGACGAACAAAAGCATAATTCACGGCAAATCCTGCTTAAGATCGTAAGTACAGAAATACAATTACACATGGCACAAACGTCTTACCCCTGCGAGAACTGCAAGTTACGCGCAGCTTATGAAAAGAATCCCAAATCACTGAAGGGCCGGTTCTGGCGCTGGCACATCAACTTCTGCCCCGGCTTCAAGGCCTACTTCACCCATCAGGACGAAGAGACCAAGCTGGATCTTCGCAAGAAGTATAATTTCCAGAAGTACCAGTAAGCCTGCCGGCGATATCCTGGACAGCGCAAATGATCCCCATCACTCCCGAATACCTTCGCCCCCGGCTCCTGCGCCGGGAAGCAGACACCCACAAGCGCAACTACGGACACCTTCTTGTCATTGCCGGATGCGAACGGATGCCGGGAGCGGCCGTGCTTGCAACCGGAGCGGCGCTACAGTCGGGCTGCGGCCTGGTAACGCTCCACTCTACGTCCCGTGCCCTGCAGGCAGCCGTCACCACATGCCCATCGGCCATGCTCTCCGAAGAAACCGAGGAGCACTTCTGCACATCGCCCCTGTCCCTCCGCAAGTACGCGGCCGTTGCCGTGGGCCCGGGACTCGGAAGGGCGGCCGGAACGATGAACGCCATGATGGACCTCCTGTCGATAGCCGTCTCGGAAGACGTGCCGATGGTGCTGGACGCCGATGCACTCAATATTCTCTCGTACACGCCCGACTGGGTGTCGCTTGTGCCGAGGGGCTCTATCCTCACCCCGCACATGGGCGAGCTCCGGAGACTCTTCCCTTTCGGCAGCGATGACGAAAAGGTGCTCCTTGCAAGAGAGCTCTGTGTATACACCGGATGCACACTCGTACTCAAAGGGTTCCGAACAAGGGTCTTCACCGAGGATGGTGACATTCTCATCAACATGACCGGAGGACCATCCCTTGCCAAGGGAGGAAGCGGAGATGTGCTCACTGGCCTTGTAGGCGGCCTCCTTGCAAGGGGGTACAGCCACCAGATGGCCGCAGCCCTTGGCGTGTGGATACACGGCTACACCGGCGATGCCCTCGCCGCCGAGCGCTCGGAGGAGGCGTTCTCCAGCCGGGACCTGATGGACAGTCTCTGGAAGGGATTCAAGGCACTGGCTTGTGCCGGGCATTAGCACAAACCGTAAAAGGACGCGTATGGGGGGCAAGGAGACAGAGTCAAAAAGCAACTATTGCATTTTGTACACAAAATTGGTATTTTTGTCGTTTGAAGCATAAAAACGACAGAAATGGTTTTTATCAGTTACGGCAGCTGCGACAGACAGATAGCCGAAGAACTAACCCATTACCTTGAAGAGCACGGAATCCCGTGCTGGATTACACTGAGAGACTTAACCTCCGGAAACTTCTCCGGCGAGATCACGCGCGCGCTCAGAGCCTGCGATGCCATGGTGGTCATCTGCAGCAACGAGTCCTGCAAGTCGGAGCATGTCAAGAACGAGGTAACCATTGCTTTTAACCAGAGGAAGCACATTGTTCCCTACCTCCTGGACGAGAACCCCTTCGACGACGACCTCGAATATTTCCTTTCCCTCAAGCAGCACATCAAGACACGCGGCAGCCGGGAGAAGGACTACGAGATGGTTGCCAAGTTTCTCCATGACTATCTGGGGCACAACAAAAAACAGGCAGAACCGGCTCCGGCGCCCAAACCGGCACCAGCCCCTGCGCCAGCACCCGCACCCACGCCCACGCCCGCACCCGCTCCGGCCGTGAAGAAAGCACCATCGGCCCCCGGAAAAAAGAGCGTCACGCTGCCCGTCGTGGTGGCGGCGCTGGTCCTTCTGGGCGGCGCCGGCGCCTTCTTCCTCACCAGAAAACCGTCCGCTCCGGAACAGAAGCCGGCAGCCGTCGCGCAGCAGAAGACCGAGCCCGCAGCAGCGCAGCCGGCAGTCCAGCCCACGGCCGAACAGCCCAAAGCCGAACCTAAAGCCGAACAGCCCAAAGCCGCGCAGCCCAAGGCATCGGCCACCTCCACCTCCGCCGACACCTTCACCGGAGACATTGTGAACGGCTACCCCGACGGCTTTGGCACGTACACCTTCAAGACTCGCCGGCGCATTGACATGCACGACGCCGATGAGCGCTACGCCGAGCCCGGAGACTACATCAAGGGAGACTGGAAAAACGGCCACCTCAACTACGGCGAATGGTACTCCAAGAGCGGCACCAAGAAAGCCTTCATCCAGCTGGGAGACAACCCCGACCACGAGGCAGACCAAAAACTGGGAAAATGCAGAAAAAGCTAGCCGTCATCCTCGCCTTCCTGCTCCTCTGCATGCAGGCACCAGCCCAGGGGCCCGACAAAGCCGTGCTGGAAGAAGCCTTCATGCAGCGGCTGTCCCTCTACGAACCCACCGGAGAGCAGCCCCAGCCCGACTCCCTGCAGCGCGTGGACCGCAACCTCTACGTGATGGACAAGGGCTGCTATGAAACCGAATCCGTGCGCCGGCAAGCATACTTTACCCGCTCGTGGAAAGGCTATGCCCCCGTCCACGACGCTTCGCTCCCCGCAGAGACCGTCACCACCCTCCTCAGCGGATTCACCGGCAAAACCCGGTATACGGTCCAGCTCCGGCAGCGCCGCTACAACTACGCCACGCAGGAAGTGGAACTTCCGCTGGCAACGCTCCTCGAATTCTGCCTGTCAGACCCCACCTTCAAGCCCTACGTGGGAATCGAATCCCAGGAAGGAGACACCATCAAAGCCTCCCTTTTCCTGGTGAGTCCCGCCCTCGGATACTGCCACACCTTCAACTTCACCATTCCCAAGGCCCTCCTGGACCGAAATACCGGAACGATGACAGCCGAAGCCTATACGTTCACGCCCATTCACAACCTGGCCCGATGAGAAGATTAATCACACTCATGGCACTGCTTCTGAGCGCCGCCCTCTGCGCCCAGGAAAGGGACAGCCTCCTCAGAGCCATCAACCAGATCAAAAGGGACACCGGCACGTACCTCTACGGCCAGTCTACCCTGCCGGACGAGCCCAACCCGGAAGTCTCGCTCCGGGAAGCCCGCAAGGAGCTCAAAGTGCAGACCGACGCCTTCCTCGAAAGCGACGAATTCCCCTTCCTGAAGGAGAAAAAGGAAATCCCGGAGGAGCTCATCCAGTCGGTCACGGTCCTGCTGAGACCGGACTGCTACCGCACCCTCGCCTACATTGACAAGTCCCGCCTGAAGGAGCTTGAACAGGCTCTCGCGGAAAAGCTGGGCAGCGACACGCGGAAAGAAGCCCTGGACCAGTTTATCGGCAGCATCCTTGCCGCCGGCACCATCGGCGAAGTCCTGGACCTCATCGCCGCCTCGCCCCTCGCCCCCGAAATCCGCACCGGCCAGAAGATTGACGACGAGTCGCAGCCCTACGCCAACGAGGGCCTCCTCCTTTTCTTCGAGCCCCGCAGCCGGAAGATCGTCCAGGTCATGACGCCCCTGGACGCCGCCTTCAACCGGAAAGACGTGAGGACCGGACAGACGGACACACCCCTCAAATACAGAAACGCCCCCCTGTGGGTATACATTGACGGACTCAAAAGCAGCAGTGCGCTATGAAAAAATTCCTTCTAACGCTTTGGACCCTAACCCTGGCCATCGGCCTCAACGCCCAGAGCATCTCCTTCACCGTGAGCGACGGCCTTCCGGACGCCGCCCTGCGGGGAAAGATCGAGAATAACCTGTCGGCCCTCCTCACCAGCTTCAACGCCGCGTACGAGAGCGGCGCCGCACCGGATTTTGCCGCCGTGAAGATGGACGACGACGCCTCAATGGCCATCGGCATGCTGTGGAACAACATGCCCTTCCGCTGCGAGGAAGAAATGATTGTGGAGCGCATCCTCACCACCTACTCCGGTTTCCAGGTGAGGAATGTCCCCATCGAGCTGAAGGCCGATGGTGGAAAGACAGACTATCAGGAGCTGGTCATTGACATGGGGAAGGACGGAACCGTCACGCGCATCAACCTGGCCCTCCAGAGCCACCTGTACCGGAACGTCATGTCGGACGGCTCCGAGGTGAAGGACCTCCGCTGCCGTCAGATGATCCTGGACTACGTGGAACAGTTCCGTACCGCCTACAACCGCAAGGACATCGACTTTCTGGAGAATGTCTTCAGCGACGACGCCCTCATCATCACCGGCAAGGCCGTCCGCCGCAAAGCCGGAGACCGCGCGGCCGTTCTCAAGGAAAGCCCCGACATCGTGTACACCCAGCAGCGCAAGCACGAATACATCGAAAAACTGCGCACGCGGGTGTTCCCGAACAACAAGTACATCCACGTCACCTTCTCGGATATCAAGGTGTCCAAACACCCCTCCATCGAAGGCTATTACGGCGTGCTGCTGCGCCAGGGCTACCAGTCGTCCACCTACTCCGATGACGGCTACCTGTTCATGATCTGGGACTTCCGCGACGAGTCGCACCCCCAGATTCACGTACGCACCTGGCAGCCCTACTGGCTGGACGAAGGGAAGACCCAGAAGATCCAAGACGACAAAGTGTTTAACATCAACAGCTTTACCATCCGATGAAACGTTTATCTGTCATACTGATGCTGGCCCTTATAGGCCTTGCGGCCAGCGCCCAGAACCGGCGTTTCGTGGTGCGCAGCTTCACCCCCTCCGACCTCGGAGACATGCGCGCCCGTACCGCTCCGGTGCTGGACAACAACAAGAAACTGACCGCCATCATTGACATTTCCTTCGCCGCGTCGGAGGCCGATGTCCGGTTCGAGGGCACGGTGGGAGAACCCGTCCGTTTCCCCGGCGAGTGGCTGGTGCGCGTGCCCGAAGGAGCCTCCCGCATCAAAATCTCGATGGAAGGCTGCAAGCCGCTGGAGTTCGCCATCCCGGAAAACGTGGCCATTGAATCGGCCATGGTATACCTGATGGACCTGGACGTAGAAGAGGCCATCAAGATGAGAACCCTCATCATGCCGTCCCTGAGCCTGGGCTTTTCCAAGCCCATGGACCTCTCCTACGGGCTTATGGTGGGCCTGTGCAAACGCAACGGAGGGTTCCTGCGCGTCAAGACAGACTTCAGCTTCGGCCTCAAGACCGTAGCCGACTGCGACGCCGAAGGCCTCATCGACGGCGTCAAGGGCTGGTATACCGGAGAAGCCCGGAAGAGCCGCTTCGCCATTACGGGCGGCTATATGCGCCACCTGGTAGAGACGGGAGAGAATTCCTCCCTCTACGCCTACGTGGGCGCCGGCTACGGCACCCGCACCGTCGCCTGGCAGATGGTGGGAGCCGGCGGAGAGCAGCAGTATGCCCGCGTAGCCCCCTCCTCCTTCAAGGGAGCGGAGGCCGAACTGGGCCTTGTCTACCGCCTGGGCGGCGTGGTCTTCTCGGCCGGTGTCCAGACCAATTCCTTCAAGTATTATGAGGCCAACCTGGGAGTTGGCGTAATGTTCTAGCCCATGAAATGGTATAGCATAGCAGCACTCCTGACCGTACTCGCCGCCGCCTGTACGCAGGACCCCACCGTCCCGGCCAACCTGCCGGACACCCCTACCGTATCCATTGACGAGAGATCCCTCTCCCGCGCCTCCATGCTGGTGACGGGCTCGTTCGGAAGCGACCTCACGGACATCACCTCCTACGGCGTAGAAATCTCCGAGACCCTGTTCGAAGACGGCAAGACCTACGAAGCCCTCATTCCCCAGGACATCAACGAAGACGGCAGCTTCTCGCTGGGCGTCACCGGCCTCAGGGCCAACCAGATGTACTTTGTCCGCAGCTTCGTCTCCAACGGCCACAGCAGGCTCTACTCCAGGATCTTCGCCGAGAGCACGCCGGAAACCTCCGTCGCCTCCGTCTCCGATGTCACCGAGAAAGACGGCTTCATCACCGCCACCATCGAGGATGACGGCGGGCGCATCCTGGAAGACGTGGGCTTCGTGTGGGGAGACGTCAATGAGCGCCGCAGCCTCCGCCGCGAAAAGCGCCACGCTGCCTCTCTGGAGGCCGACGGCAAAACCTTCAGCCTGCCGGTGAGCCTCCTTGGCATCGGCACGTATTACATCCTCGCCTACGTCGAGGACGAGAAAGACGGAACCGGCTTCAGCCGCATCTCCTTCGAATGGTCCGTCAAGGACGAGGACATCACCGATCCGCACGGCAGCCATGAAGGTACCACCGAAGAAAACTGGAATTAAGCATATGAAAAACAGCTATTTCCTTCTGGCCGCACTGGCCCTTACCCTTTCCTGCACGCGCACGGAAAAAGACAGCACCCGCCGGGTGCGCTTTGAGGCTACCTACGCCGAAGCCCCCGAGACCAAGACCCTCCTGCGGAGCAACGGGGCCATCTACTGGAACCCCGGAGACGGCATCAACCTGTTCACCACCACCGGGGCATCCACCCTCCTCGTAGCAGAAGGACTGGAGAATCCGTCGGCCCAGGCCATCTTCACCGGTGCGCTGGAAGACATCGACCTCACGGCAGAGAACGAGTTCTGGGCCGTGTACCCCTACGAGGAAATCAATTACTACGAGGACGGCGCCGTAACGGTCAATCTTTACGGAGACCAGGAGGCCGTAGCCGGCACCTTCTCCGACCGCCTGTTCATTTCCCTGGCCCGCAGCCACAACTTCTCGCTGCAGTTCTATAACCTCTGCGGCGGCATCAAATTCTGCGTATCCACTCCGGGCATTACGTCGGTCACCTTCCGCGGCAACGGACAGGAACCGCTGGCCGGAATGGCCTCGGTGGTCTTTGACGACAACGGGAAGCCGGTGGTCCGGGACATCATGGAAGGCATGAACGAACTTTATATGAGTTCCGAAGAAGGACTCGAAGTGGGCAAATGGTACTACTTTGTGGCCTTCCCCACCACGCTGGAATCCGGTTACACGATTTCCCTCTTCAACCAGGACGGCCTGGTTCATGAAGTCGTAAGACAAACTCCCGTCACCATCAAGCGGTCTGTCTGGGGCACGCTCACCAACGTGGACCAAATGCAGTAACGATGCTCTACCAGAAACTCATCGCCTCCCACAGCACCTGGGCAAAGGTAACGGGCGCCGTCCTAAAAAAAGGATGGCTCCTTATTCCGCTTGCTGCCAGTGTAGCCCTGACGGCCCTCAACATTCCCGAAGGATGGCAAAGAGTGTGGGGATTTGTCTCCCTCAGCCTTTTTGCCGCCATCATGATATCGGCCTGCAACACGCTCACCGACATCTTTACCCTCCTCCGACGGGAAAGCCACATCACCCGCTGCCAGATCTGGATCCTCATTGCCATCGGCATCTGGCTGGTGGGGGCCATCGTCATCCTGGACATCCAGAAAGACAGCAAGTACGGCCTGGTCTTCGGCCTCGTGGGCAGCGTCCTCGCCTGGATTTTCCAGGACAAGATTAAGGGAGCCGCCGCCTTCCTGCACATCCGCAGCCACAAGCTCATCAAGATCGGGGACTGGATCCAGCTCCCGGGGAAAGGCGTGGACGGAGAGGTGAAGAAAGTCACCCTCACCACCGTCACCCTCTGCAACTGGGACACCACCACCTCCACCATTCCCATCAGCGCCCTGCAGCAGGACCATTTCATTAACCTGCAAAACATGGCCGAAGGAAAGACCTACGGCAGACAGATGGTCAAGAACTTCATTCTGGACACCAGTTGCGTCAGGCCCCTCACCGAGGAAGAAGCCGCGCGGCTTCGCGCCGGAGAGGCGGGCCGATACATCCCCGCCGGCCAGATCCAGGCCGGGGTCCTCAACGCCCGCCTGTTCCGGGAGTTCGTGCACCACTACCTCATGAACAATGACCACATCTCGCACCTTCCGTTCCTCCTCGTCCGCTGGCTGGACCAGAAGGACAGCGGCATGGTGCTCCAGGTGCACACCTACCTTGTGGATGCCAACCTGGAGGCCTTCGAGTGGCAGCAGTCCCGCATCACCGAGCATATTGTCTCTTCCATGGAAGCCTTCGGCCTTCGCATGTACCAGATTCCTTCATCCTACGACGTAAAAAACAGAGGCCATGAGTAGAAAAGAAATCATCCGCGAGCGGCCTTTCGAATACCTCACCGCCTCCGCCGAAAACTGGTACATCGCCCGCGCCTATGTCCTGGACAAGCTCCGGGACGTTGCCTTCACACCCGGCTCCGACGGGCATCTGCACGTCATAGTGGCAGGAGACAGCCCCCTCCTTCTTTCCACGGCCCGCCAGACAGCACTATCGGCCCACTACCTCAACTTCGAGGAGGAGAACGCGCTCGGAGAAAGGGTTTCCCGCAACCGGACGGTCATCACCCTCGTCACCGGGAAGAAGGCCGATGACATCCTCCGGGAGCTTTCCCGCGAGGAGTACCTCGGGCAGCTGCTCAGCGTGTGCCGCTATTCCCTCTTCGGGGAGACACGTAACGCGGATTCCTACCTGGACATCGAAGTAGACCTGGTGGAAAAGGCCCCGGAAGATCCCGGCGCCATCACCTTCACCGAAGAGGACGTAAAAGCCTTCCTCGCGTCGGCAGACCCGGAGGAAGTGTTTTCCATCGACACCCGGAAAGCCGTGTTTGCCAACCGGGTCTACTCCCTCGGGGCCGTCATCGACAACATTCCCTACGAAGACATCAACGGGGCAGGTCGATACAGCCGTGCCCTGGACACGTTCCAGTACCGGGTACTGGGAAACGCAAAGGGCGCCCGTCTTGTCAGTGACCGCTGGAAGAGCCGCGCTGCCGCCCGAAACGGGCTTTCCAACATCATCTGCGCAGACTGCTTCGAGTCCCGCGAGCTGGCCATCAGGCGCCAGTGCTCCAACTACGACAAACTGGACAGGAAGACGCGTGCAGCCCTTTGGGAGAAAAACAGCTACGCCCTGTCCGTGAGCGAGCACTGCCGTTGGACTACCGAAAAACTCGTCCTGGGATTCAGGCCCTTCGGCCTGGAAGAAAGATGCCTGTACGAGAGCCATTTCGGAAGCGAGCGGGCCAGTTTTTGCCGACAGGCCAAGAACGCGGCGGAATCCCCGTCCCACGTAGACATCTGCTCCTACCGGCGCCTTCGCCTCACAGACCCGGCCAGCCTTAAGTACGACACTTTCCTCATGCTGGCCATCCCCCTCATCCTGGAAAAGCTGAACCAGTAAGAGTCCCTTTGAAAAAAGGGACTTTTTTCGTATCTTTGCAAGTTGGTTTTTAGTAGAACGAAAAACAGAAAAAAGATATGATCCTTCCTCTTCTTCAGACAGACTCGCTCAGCGAGGCCGCTCAGGCCATCGCCGCTCCCGTGCAGCAGCCCACCCAGATGAGCGAGAGCCTCTGGTCCATGTTCAACATGGGCGGTCCCCTCATGTGGGTCCTCCTGGCCCTCAGTTTCCTGGCCATCTATCTTATCGGCCGCAAATGGTGGATGCTCAAGCACGCCTCGGAGATTGACCCCCACTTCATGCAGGACATCCGCGACTACATGAACGAAGGAAAGATCAAGAGCGCCCTCACCCTGTGCCAGAAGTACGACAACCCGGTGGCCCGCATGATTGAGACGGGCATTCACCGCATGGGACGTCCCATGGCCGACATCCAGAGCGCCATCGAGAACATCGGCAACGTGGAAGTGGCCCGCCTCGAAAAGGGCCTGCCCATCCTTGCCACCATCGCCGGCGGCGCCCCCATGATCGGTTTCCTGGGCACCGTGACGGGTATGGTGAAGGCCTTCTTCAACATGTCCAAGGCCGGCAACAACATTGACATCACCCTCCTCAGCGACGGTATCTACACCGCCATGCTCACTACCGTGGGCGGTCTGGTGGTAGGTATCATCGCCTACTTCGGCTATAACTGGCTCACCTCCAAAGTGAGCGACCTTGTTTACAAGATGGAGAGCTCCACCCTGGAGTTCATCGACATTGTGCTTCACGAACCCGGAGAAGACCAGTAAGCCATGGCACTGAAGAGAAACACCAAGGTAGACGCCCAGTTCGCGGTATCCAGCATGACGGATATCGTGTTCCTTCTCCTTATCTTCTTCCTTGTCACCTCTACGCTCATCAACCCCAACGCGCTCAAGCTCCTTCTGCCCAAATCCACGGGCCAGGTCAACGCCAAGGCCACCGTGAGCGTAAGCATCAAGGATTGGGGAGATGAGACGTACACCTACCACGTGAACGGCTCCAAGGACCCTGTTCCCTACGAGGTGGTGGAAGAGGAGCTCATCGAGCTGCTCTCGCAGGAAGAAGACCCCACCTTCTCCATCTACAGTGACCAGACGGTCCCCGTGGGAGAAGTCGTGGGCATGATGAACATTGCCAAACGCAATCACTACAAGGTGATTCTGGCTACCCAACCCGAGTAAGATGCAACCGTACCAGCGAACCAGGGAAAAGCGGGAAAAGGCCGCAGGCATTACCGGCGTAGCAGCTACGCTGGTGCTCCATGCCCTGGCACTGGTCGTACTCTTAACGAGCGGTCTTACTTACCTGGACCCTCCGCCGCCGGAGAGAAGCTCGCTCCTCATTGAATTCGAAGAGGAAGAGCTGCAGCCGGTAAAACCCCTGCAGAGCCAGGTGGGCCGCCAGCCCCAGGCCGAGGAAACAGACCTGGAAAGAGATGTGGAGCTGGTCCAGAAAGCCGAGTCTCCCCACGTGAACGACCGGCCCAACGTAACCCCCAAGGCCCAGCCGGACCCGCACGGGGACGTGGAGACACCCGCTCCGCCGGCCGAGCCCGAAATTGACAAGCGCGGACTCTTTCCGGGCATGAGCAAAAAAGACAATAACGCCACCGCCCCGCACGCAGCCGCAGAGCCCGCCGAGGGCTTCAAGGCCGGGCAGGCCGATGGCAACACGCACGAAGGAAAGACAGAAGGCAGCGCCAACGCGCACGTAAAAGGGCGCAACGTCATAGGCTCCATCCCCAAACCCGCCTATGGCACCCAGTCCGAAGGCATTGTGGTGGTACAGGTGAAAGTAGACCAGTACGGCAACGTGAAAGAGGCCGTTCCGGGTGCGGAAGGCACTACGGTCACCGACAAGACCCTGTGGAACGCCGCCCGCAATGCCGCCATGAAAACGACGTTCAATATGGACGCAAACGCACCTGCCATGCAGGCAGGAACCATTACATATATTTTCAAACTTAAGTAACGACGTGAGTCGTAAAAAACCATTATGGAAGACAACAAAAGAGGTACGAGAAAACGTATCGTTCGCAGACCCGCCGAGGGTCATGCAGAAAAAGTAGATTACAGCACCAGCCGCAGCTTCGACTCCGAGGAGCGCCGCCCGGCCCACCGCTACAGCCCCCGTCCCGACGGAGAGCGCCGCAGCTACGGTGACCGCCCCCGCACGTTCTCGAGCGACCGTCCCCGCCGTGATGGCGAGGAGCATCGCAGCTACGGAGACCGTCCCCGCACTTATTCGAGCGACCGCCCCCGCCGCGACGGCGAAGAGCGCCCGAGCTACGGAGACCGTCCCAGCTATGGAGACCGTCCCCGCAAGAGCGGCTATGGAAAGCCTTCGTTTGGCGGTTCCAAGCCCGGTTACGGCAATTCCAAACCCGGCTATGGCAACTCCAAACCCGGTTTCAAGAGCAGCAGCCGGCCCGGCGCCAAGCCCGGTGCCCGCAAGCCCTTTGCAAAGCGCAGCGAGGCCGATGCCGGCATGAACGCCATGCTCTCCCGCAAACCCCAGGTGAACGGCCGCTACAGCGACGACGACACCGCCCCTACCGAGATCAAGGAGGTAGTGCGTCTGAACAAGTTCATCGCCAATTCCGGCGTATGCTCCCGCCGCGAAGCCGACACCCTCATCCAGAGCGGTGTGGTGACCGTGAACGGAGAAGTGGTGACCGAGCTGGGCGTCAAGGTGAACATCCTCCAGGACGACATCCGCTTCAACGGACAGCGCCTCAAGGGTGAGGAGAAAGTGTACATCGTGATGAACAAGCCCAAGGGCTATGTGACCACCGCCAGCGATCCCCACGCAGAAAAGACCGTGATGGACCTCCTCAAGGGATGCCCCACCCGCGTGTTCCCCGTGGGCCGTCTGGACAAGAACACCACCGGCGTGCTCATGTTCACCAACGACGGCGAGATGGCCGAGCGCCTCACGCATCCCTCCTACAACAAGAAGAAAATCTACCAGGTCGTGCTGGACGCTCCCCTCAAGGAAGAGGACCAGCAGAAGATCCTCGCCGGCATCGAGCTCTCCGACGGCGTAGTGGCTGCCGATGAACTCGAGTACATCGACGCCCACGACCACCGTCAGCTGGGCATCGAGATCCACAGCGGCAAGAACCGCGTGGTGCGCCGCATCTTCGAATCCCTGGGCTATGACGTAAAGGCGCTGGACCGCGTATACTTCGCCGGCCTCACCAAGAAAGGCCTCAAGAAGAGCGACTGGCGTTACCTCACCGAGGGTGAAGTGAACATCCTCAAGATGGGAGCATACGTATAATGGCACACAGAGCAGGTTTTGTCAATATCATCGGCAATCCGAACGTCGGTAAATCCACGCTCATGAATGCCCTGGTGGGAGAGAAGCTCTCCATCGTGACCGCGAAGGCCCAGACCACGCGGCACCGCATCATGGGCATCGTGAGCGGGGAAGATTACCAGATCGTGTACTCGGATACGCCCGGTATCCTGAAGCCCAACTACCGGCTTCAGGAAAACATGCTCGCCTTCGTGGACACCGCCATCGGAGATGCCGACATCATCCTCTACGTGACCGACACCGTGGAAAAAGGGGACAAGAACGAGGCCTACATCGAGAAACTCCGGAAGGTAGACTGTCCCGTTGTCCTTGTCATCAACAAGATTGACATTTCCTCGCAGGAAAAGGTGGTGGAACTCATGGGCTGGTGGAAGGAGCAGCTCCCGAAGGCGGAGATTATCCCCGTATCGGCCCAGGAGAAATTCAACCTGGAAAGCATCCTGGAGGCCGTGTCGTCCCGCCTGCCGGAAGCACCCGCCTGGTTTGACAAAGACCAGTTCACGGACAAGAACCTCCGCTTCTTTGCCTCGGAGATTATCCGGGAGAAGATTTTCCTCAACTACTCCCAGGAAATCCCCTACTCCTGCCAGGTAGAGATTGAGGCTTTCCACGAGGGTGAGGACCGCTATGAGATATCGGCGGTCATCTACGTGATGCGGGAGTCCCAGAAGGGCATCATCATCGGCAAGCGCGGCGCCATGCTCAAGAAAGTGGGCACCGAGGCTCGCCTGGACATGGAAGATTTCTTCCAGAAGAAGGTATTTTTAAGTACATTTGTTAAAGTTGACCCGGATTGGAGAGAGAACCGCAAGGAACTCCGAAAGTTCGGATATGAATTCTAATTATGGCAGAAGACTGGGAAGACATCGAAGGACAGGAACAGGAAGAAGAGCTGAGCGAGGACGCCGCTGCTTCGGGGAAATTTGACAAACTCCTCAGCAGCGACGCCGGCAAGTACAAGCTCTCCGGCATGTTCAAGGAATGGTATCTGGACTATGCGTCCTACACCATCCTGGACCGTGCCGTTCCGCACATTGTAGACGGCTTCAAACCTGTCCAGCGCCGCGTGCTGCACACGATGGCCGCCATGGACGACGGCCGCTACACCAAAGTGGCCAACATTGTGGGTCAGGCCATGCAGTACCACCCGCACGGTGACGCATCCATCCTGGGTGCGCTGGTCACGCTGGGCCAGAAGGGTCTTCTCATTGACTGCCAGGGTAACTGGGGTAACATCCTCACCGGAGACTCCAACGCAGCGCCCCGTTACATCGAGGCACGCCTTTCCAAGTTTGCCAAGGAGGTGGTGTTCGACCCCAAGGTTACGCCCTGGATGACATCCTACGACGGCCGCAACCAGGAGCCCACGGAGCTTCCCGTGCGCTTCCCGCTGCTCCTCGCCCAGGGCACCGAAGGCATTGCCGCCGGTCTCTCGTCCAAGATTCTGCCGCACAACTTCAACGAACTCATTGACGCGTCCATCGCTATCCTGAAGGGAGAGCCCTTCGAGCTCCTGCCTGACTTCCCCACGGGAGGCATCGCAGACTGCTCCAAGTACAACAAGGGCAAACGCGGCGGTATGGTCAAGGTGCGCGCCCGTATCAACAAGGTGGACAAGAGCACCATCACCATTACCGAAATCCCGTACGGCAAAACGTCCCAGGCCATCATTGACAGCATTATCAAGGCCAAGGACAAGAAGAAGATCAATATCAAGAAGATTGATGACATGACCACCGACAAGGTGGAGATCATCATCCATCTTCCGGCCGATGTCTCCCCGGACAAGACCATCGACGCGCTGTATGCGTTCACCGAGTGCGAGACCAAGATTGCGCCCAACGCCTGCGTCATCCGTGACAACAAGCCGGTGTTCCTCACCGTGGACGAAATCCTGGAGTACGACACCTATCACACCCGGGATATCCTGAAGGCCCAGCTGGAAGTGAAGCTCTCCGAACTGGAGAACGACTGGCACTACAGTTCCCTGGAGCGCATCTTCTTCGAAAACCGCATCTACAAGGTGCTGGAACAGAACCAGAAGAGCTGGGAGGAACAGCTGCAGGACATCTTTAACCAGATGCTCCAGTACCAGGATCTCCTGCACAGGCCCATCCTCATGGAGGACATCCTCAAGCTGGTGGAAAAGCCCGTGCGCAAGATTTCCAAGTTTGACACCAAGGCCCTGGACGAGAAAATCTACGCCCTGGAGGACCAGATGAAGGAGGTGAAGGACCATCTGGAGCACATCACCGAGTTCACCATCGACTGGTTCCGCGGCCTCAAGAAAAAATACGGAAAGGAATGGCCGCGCCTCACCGAAATCTCCTCCCTGGAGACCATTACCGTCACCAAGGTGGTATCCAACAACGCCAAGCTCTATGCGAACCTGGCAGAGGGCTTCGTGGGCATCGGCCTCAAAAAGGACGACGGCGGCGAGTTCATCGGCGAGTGCTCGGACCTCTCCGAGATCATCGTCATCGGCAAGGATGGCAAGTATCGCGTGACCAAGGTCTCCGACAAAGCGTTCTTTGGAAAGGATCTCCTCTATGCAGGGGTGTTCAACCGCTCCGACGAGCGCACCATTTACAACGTCATATACCGCGAAGGCAAGGGCCCGGCTCACTATGCCAAGCGTTTCAACATTACCTCGGTCACCCGCGACAAGGAATACGACATCACTACCGGTGCCCCGGATTCCAAAATCCTGTGGTTCACGGTGAACCACAATGGAGAGGCAGAGACCGTGAGAATTGCGCTCAGGCCCAGAAAGGGGCTCAAGAAGCTGCTGCTGGAGTGGGATTTTTCCACGCTGGCCATCAAGGGACGTTCCTCGCGCGGTAATCTGGTTACCAAGAACCTCATTGCCAGAATCCAGCTCAAGTCCAAGGGTGTCACCACGCTGGAGGGCAAGGATATCTGGTACGACCCCGACATCCAGCGCCTCAATGACGAAGGCCGCGGAGAGCACCTGGGCAAGTTCGCCGGGCAGGACCGCGTGCTGGCCATCTTTGCCGACGGCAGCTACTACACCACCACCTACGACCTTGTGAACAAGTATCAGGGAGACGTGGTGCGTATCGAAAAACTGGACCCGAACCGCATCTATACGGTCCTGTACTGGGACAATGCGGCCAAGGCCTACTATATCAAGCGCTTCAGTTTCACAGAGAGCAACAACTCTCCCGTGCTGTTCATCTCCGATGCCCGCGGTTCCCGCATGGTGGACATTTCCTCGGACCTGCATCCCCAGATCGAGCTCACCTTTGGTGGCAAATACGAGCACAGGGAGGCCGAGGTCCTGGACGCCGAGGAGTTCATCGCCAAGAAAGGCATCACGGCCAAGGGCAAGAAGTGTTCTCCCTACGACCTCAAGAGCGTCGCGTTCGGGGAGCCGCTGCATAAGCCCGAGGACGACCTGGAGCCCGAAGCGCCGACGGTGGCCGAGGGACTGGAAGAGGCCATGGAGGTAGATGTGGAGGCCGATGCCATCGGCACAACCATCGAGCAGACCGGCCAGTCCTCGGATCTTCTGGCCGATGCCCGCGCCACCTCCCCCGACGAGCCGGGAGACGATGCCGTTGACATGGGAGGCTGGGAACCCACACTGTTCTAGCACATGAATCATCTTGGGGAAGCGATTTCGCTGATCGTCGCCGTCTCATGGACGGTGACGGCTCTTTTTGCCGATAAAGCCAGCCACAGGCTGGGTTCCATGACGGCCAACGTGCTGCGCCTGTGCATGGCGTTCGTGTTCCTGGGAGCGCTGCTGTGGGTGACCATCGGCCATCCTTATCCTGTATACGCAACGCCCGAGGCGTGGCTCTGGCTGGCCCTGTCGGCCATCGTGGGTTATGTCTTCGGGGACTGGTGCCTGTTTAATTGCTACCTTTCCATTGGCGCACGCTTTGGCCAGCTCTTCATGACGCTGGCACCGCCCATGGCCGCCATTGCCGGATGGGTCATCCTGGGAGAATCGCTTACGTGGAAGTCCTGGGTGGCCATGGCTGTTACCCTCAGCGGTATTGCCATTTCCATCCTCAGCCGGGGAGAAGGCTATACCGTGAAGCTCACGCTGCCCTTCAAGGGTGTGCTGCTGGGCCTGGGTGCCGGCCTGGGACAGGGTGTGGGCCTTGTGCTGAGCAAGATGGGCATGCAGTACTATGAGAACGCCGTTCCCGCCGATGCCCCGCAGCTGATGAACACCATGCTGCCCTTTGCCTCCACCATGATCCGGGCCCTCGTTGGAGCGGCCGGATTTTTGGCGCTTATGACGCTTCAGAAGGGACTGCCGCAGCTGCGAGCGGCCGTGCATGACAGTGTGGGCATGAAATACGCCCTCATCATGACGCTCTTCGGCCCCGTCCTGGGCGTGTCCCTCTCCCTGATGGCCGTGCAATACACATCGGCCGGCATTGCCTCCACCCTCATGGCCCTCACGCCGGTTCTCATCCTCATCCCCTACGCCTTCGTGTACAAGCAGCGCATCAAGGCCCGCGAAGTCCTCGGCGTCTTCGTAAGCATGCTGGGCGTGGCGCTGTTCTTCCTGCTGTAGGCGCTCTGCGCTGCGGCCGGGACGGGAGAAGTCTTGCGTTTTCGCCGATTTATGCCGTAATTCGCGTTCATGAAAGTCATCATTGCACCCGATTCGTTCAAGGAATGCCTGTCATCACCTCAAGTGGCGGCGGCAATGGCCGATGGTGCCAGAGCCCGCTGGCCTGAGGCACAGGTGGTGGAGCTTCCTCTGGCCGATGGTGGCGAGGGCACGCTGGAGGTTCTGTCATCGGCCCTGGGTGCCCGTCCCATGAAGGCCGATGTCCATGACCCCCTGGGCCGATGCATTGAGGCACGCTATGCCTGCACGGGGAGCACTGCTATCATTGAAGTGGCTCAGGCGGTGGGGCTTTCGCTTCTGAGCCCCTCCGAGCGGAATCCTCTGAAGGCATCCAGTCTGGGCCTTGGGGAGCTGCTGGTTGCAGCATATGACGAGGGCTGCACGCGGTTTGTGGTGGGCCTCGGCGGAACGGCCACCTGTGACGGAGGTGCCGGCATGCTGCGGGCTCCGGGAATAGAGCGGCTTCGGGGCGCCCACATTGAACTGCTATGCGATGTAGAGGCCCCGTTTGTGGGCCCCCATGGCGCCGCCAGGGTGTTTGCGCCGCAAAAGGGTGCGTCCCCGGAAGATGTCGAAGTGCTGGAAGAACGTATGCTCGCGCAGGCCTATGCCCTTCAGGTGCGAACGGGCGTGGATGTATCGGCCCTGCCCGGTGCCGGTGCCGCCGGCGGTCTGGCCGGAGCCCTCCTGGCCTGCTTCGGGGCCACCATACACCCCGGCATCGACCGTGTGCTGGACCTGGTCCACTTTGATGACGCCCTCCTCGACGCCAGCCTCATCATCACCGGCGAAGGCAAGTCCGACGCACAGACACTCATGGGAAAAGTGCCGATGGGAGTGCTCCGCCACGCCGGCGCAAGGGCCGGAGCCGTTCCGGTTGCACTGCTATCCGGCCGCATCGAGGAGCGCTCTGCCCTGGAACACGCCGGCTTTGGCCCTGTGATGGAAGTAACACCTCGCTCGCTCTCTTTGCAGGAGGCCCTGGCCCCCGGTGTCGCCATCCAAAACCTCCGTCAGGCCGTCCTTGAAATGCCATTCCAGCTTGATTCATAGACCCGTTGGACCAGGTCCAGCACCTGTTTTGGAACCTGCACCGCGGGGCCGGGACGTATAACGCACTTTTGGCCCTTTTTCGCGTTATTGCCCACCCATGGAGTGGACGTATAACGCACTTTCCCGCCAAAAACGCGTTATACATCCCACCGCTGGCCCTTCACGGCATCAAAACTTTTTGTATCTTTGTGCAAATGCACTGATATGAAACGACTGACCCTCCTTATCGCACTGCTTCTCACGGCCATGGCAGCATCGGCCCAGCAGTATCTCACGATTAACGACATTCCCTATAGCAAAGACACCGACGCCTACGCGCAGGAGCGCTGCAAGCTGGACGTCTATTATCCCACAGACCTCAAGGACTGCCCGGTGGTGGTATGGTTCCATGGCGGCGGCCTTACGGGTGGCAACAAGTTTATTCCGGAGGAGCTCAAAAACAGCGGCCTCGTTGTGGTGGCAGTGAATTATCGGCTCATGCCCAAGGCAGCCATCGACAACTGCATTGACGACGCCGCGGCGGCAGTGGCCTGGACTTTCGGCAACATCGGCCAGTATAATGGCTCTCCCGAGAAAATCTTCGTAGCGGGCCATTCGGCCGGCGGGTACCTCACGGACATGATCGGCCTGGACAAGCACTGGCTGGCCAAATATGGTGTGGATGCCGACAAAATCAAGGGCCTTGTTCCCTACAGCGGTCAGGTGATCACGCACTTCGCCCTCCGCGAGCGGCGGGGCATGCAGCCCACGCAGCCGCTCATCGACGAGTACGCGCCGCTGTATCACATCCGCCCCGACGCTCCGCCCATCGTCATCATTTCCGCCGATCGCGAGGAAGAGCTGTATGGCCGATACGAAGAAACCGCCTACTTCTGGCGCATGCTCAAACTCGTCGGCCATAAGGACGTAACGATTTATGAACTGGACGGTTACAACCATGGAGACATGGCCACTCCCGCTCATGCCATCCTCAAAAAGAATATCAAACGCCTATGCTCATCGCGCTAACCGGCTACATGGGCAGTGGCAAAAGCACCGTAGGCGCGCTGGTCGCCGATGCCCTGGGCTGCCCCTTCATCGACCTCGATGAGGTCATCGTGAAAAAGGCCGGCCGAAGCATCCCCGAGATTTTTGCGGCCGATGGCGAACGCGGCTTCCGGCGCCTGGAGAAACAGGCACTGGAAAAAACCGTGGCAAAGTACGCCGAAAACACCGCCGTTCTGTCGCTCGGCGGCGGCACCGTGACCATCCCCGGCGCCGTTCAGCTGCTTCAGGGCAGCACCCTCTGCATTTACCTCGAGGCCTCCGCCGAGACCCTGCTGACGCGCCTGGAAGGGCAGGCCGATAACCGCCCGCTGGCCGATGATCACTTCGCGGAAAGGCTCTCGCAGCGCGAGCCGCTGTACCGCGCGGCAGCCCATATCACCATCGAAACCGAAGGCCTCAGCCCCGAGGAAATCACCGACGAGATTATCATCTCCTGTTTGTAAATCTGCCGCAGATTCCCTATCTTTGTAAAGATATGGGCAACAGTGCAGAGAAACAGTGGATCATCAAGACTCCGGCCGATACCGAAAAATCTTCCCGGCTGGCGGCAGAACTGGGCATAGACCGGGTTCTGGCAGACCTTCTGGTCCAGCGCGGCGTGGAAACCTTTGAAGACGCCCGCAAATTCTTCCGCCCTTCCCTGGAAGACCTGCACGATCCCTTCCTCATGAAAGACATGGACAAGGCCGTGGAGCGTCTGCACCAGGCCATCGTGAGTGCCCAGAAAATCCTGGTATACGGAGACTACGACGTAGACGGCACCACTGCCGTCGCCCAGATGTACTCCTTCCTTAAGTATTTCACCCAGAAGCTGTCCTTCTATATCCCGGACCGCTACGATGAAGGCTACGGCCTCTCGTACAAGGCCCTGGACTGGGCCGCCGACAACGGCGTCAACCTCGTCATCACCCTGGACTGCGGCATCAAGGCCAT